>ULQI01045003.1_pt1 | contig 17841 bp, 18 predicted proteins | sample 1954261 | NCBI WGS metagenome assembly ULQI01 (sample SAMEA4835650, study PRJEB28245) | human gut metagenome | biome: gut microbiome; material: fecal sample | place: Denmark | collected 2008 | reverse complement strand
AATATAATTTTTTAATTGTTCCTCTATACAATCCAAGTTATCACTATCACTTTTAATTTCATATGCAATAGTTTTATTTTTTATAATTTCTAATATGTCTGTTCTACAAAGATTATTAGAAAATAACACTTCATTTCCAATGATACTATTAGGGCTATTCTCTAATAACCATTTGATAAATAAAATCTTTATCTCATTTGCTTTCATAAAATCTCTTCTCTACAAAATTATAGCACATAAATTTAAACCACCCCATATAGCCCCTCTCATTGTATGATGAGGTTTCTTGGTGGAAGATATAAGTTTTCGGCTGTGAGATTTTTCTCGGTTTGAAAAAAAAACGCCGGTTAAAATTTCTGATGAGAGCATTTATCGGCTGATGATGAAATGTTTTAGTGGTGTAAGGTATAAAGTTACCGAGAATTATTTTAATAAAAATGTACGCACATATTTATGCGTCAAGGATAATTCGTCTTGATTTAGTTTATCAAGCATTGAGATTAAGTCTGATTTTAGGTCGGCGGTTTCTTGCAGGTAGTAAAATTCAAAAAAATCTTTTGGCTCAACTTCTAATGATAATGCAAGTCTTTCGATTAAGTCCGCAGATGGAAAGTTTTTACCACTTTCAATACAGCTTATATGTTTATCATCTACATTCACAAGTTCAGCAAGTTGCGCTTGTGTTAGATTTCTCTTTTTACGATACTCTTTAATTTTACGACCGAACAAATTTTTAATATTCATATAAACCTCTCTTTCAATTTTATTAAGTATTTTGACAATTCAGAATGGAAAATGAGGTAAATATTTGACTTAAAGTTACTTAATTGATAGAATTTATTACAAGATAGGTAAAATTTAGGCAAATTTATACTTCATTTGCAGAAAATTTAATTTGCAGATTGGAATTGATGAAAAAAGATTATGTTCAAATGTTCAATATTCTTGAGAAATATCTAAAAGACAAAGTTCAAGATATTGATTTAACTATTTTAGAAGCGGTTAATGCTCGTAAGAATGGCAAAAGTTTTAATTTTGAGGAACATTTAAGAGGTTTTATTTATGCGCAACTTAGTGCATTGGTATCGTGGAAAAAGATTAAGGAGAACCAATCAAGACTTGATGAAATTTTTTGCAACTTTGACCGTAAACAATTAAAAGAGAAATCGGCAGAAGATTTAATAAATGAGATTACAGCAATTAAATGTCATAATCCTTATACGACTAAAAACCAAATGCTGTCTTTAAAAGCAAATATCGAAACTTTTGAAAAAATCGAGCAAGAATATGAAAGTCTTGAAAAATTTATAACGCACAGCACGCCGTCTAACATTATCAAATTACTTGCCGATAGTAATAGCACCTATAAATTAAAGTATGCAGGTGTTGCTCTTGTTTGTGAATACTTGCGGAATGTAGGGATAGATATTATCAAACCTGACCGACATATGATACGAATTTTACACAGGTTAGGTGTATTACATGAACTCGGATATAATCCTGCTGATAATTACAAATTTGCACCACTTTTTAGATGTTGTAGAAAATTAAGTAATCTAACAAATTTATCGCAAGTAAAATTAGATTTTTTGTTATGGAATTATTGTGCAACTGGTTATGGAGAGATTTGTACTACAAAACCAAAATGTGAACAATGTATCATCAAGGAATTTTGCAATATAGGTAAAGAAGATAGAATTTTCAGAAATCTAAGTTTAAATATAGATGATACAAGAGATTTATTTGTTAACACAGATAAAATAACATTATTAAAACAAAGCTTCAAAAATTATCTAATAAGTACAACAACAAATATTACAGATTCAACTGTTAATACCTATGTGCGTGATGCTTTCTATGTTTTTAGACATGAACACAATCTTTGTGTAGATTTTTTCGATTTACTAATAAGTAAAGAAAGTATTGATAATTTTAGAGAAACTCTTTTTAATTATCAAGCATATCAAAGAAAGGTCAAGTTTCCTGAAAATACAACAAGTGCGTATATATGGGGACTTCATAGGTTATATAACTTTTTACAAGAAAAATATGGCGGTGTAGAAAATTTTATAAATTCATAAATATCTTGTAATCATTTCTCGTTGTGTATAAATAGTTTTAGCAAAGGAATATAATTATATGGAAATTTTCGTTTTAATGGGTTATGCCTTTATATTATTCTTTTTATGGAATAGTGGAATTATTCCATTTACTATTTTGGTGTGCATATTTGTTTTTCTATGGGAAAAATTTAATGAAACAATTATAACAGTTGTTGTATTGTCAGTTTTAGTATTACTTTTAAAATATGTATTTCAAATTTTCGGATATATGTTATTTCAAGGTTCAAAAAAAGATAAAACCACTGAAACGCCTAAAACCATCAAAGAACAAGAATTAGAAAATAATTTAAAAAAAGTAAGAGAATGGAGCAGGCGCAATAAATGTTAAAATTTTGCACCAGCGGGGGAAAAGAAAAACAAAAAAAGAGAACAAGTTTATTTACAGAACAATTTGTGGAGGTGTAATAATGTGGATTACTCAAATTATTTGGTTAGCTTTTTTATTTATTTTAATTGGTAGCTTATTTGGATAGGAGTTAATTATGAATTTTATTAAAAATGTAATAATTGTTATTATAATGTTAATATTAACAAGTTTGATAGGGTGGCGGTAATATTATGAAAACGAATTTATTTGATTTGTTTGTGTTAATTTGGATATGTATTATTATAATTTGTGTAAGTACTTTATTAGTCAGCTTTGTTGAAATGTTGAAACATTTTCATGAAATAATCATAATAACCCTTGTATTATCAGTGGTAGTGCTATTTTTAAAGCATATATTTTTTAGAAACATTACTAAAGATAGATTATATAAACCTGCTAAAGAAACAGAGCTAGAAGAAAATCTTAAAAAAGTTAAAGAGTGGAGTCGTCCAATAAGTGTTAAATTTTTGAACCGGCGGGGGAAAAGAAAAACAAAAAAAGAGAACAAGTTTAATATAAATATCCTATATATAGAAGTATAGGAAGTAATAAGTTATACAGATACTCCCGATGATTACATTGACCTTATTATCATGACAAAGTTTGAGGTATATTCAGCCCACGATTGTTACACGAGAGATAGACAACGGTTGGTGAGGGACAGGCAAAAATTTTTATATTTACATTTCTTCACTTTTTATTGACGATTATAGAAAAAATCTGTATTATAATGTTGTACGGTTGTAGCACACCATTGGCGGTAGGTGACAAAATAAATACTGTCCCAGCTATTAGAACCTTGATGCTGGATGCCCTTAGTAGAGGTTCTGTTGATACAAGGATGATGGGAAAAGACATCACCGACTCAACAAGATAATAAACGCATAGAGCCCGATTCATCGTATGATATGTCACCGGCTGAATATTATTTGCGAGAACAACTTACACTTTATCTTGGGAGTTTTAAATAACCGTTACTTAATCGAACTTGATTAAGTTTTATCACTTGTTAGAGTACACTCTAAACAGGCGAAAATTTGGTATTTAAAACTCCCTGAATAGACTTAGAATTTGATTTTTCAGTCAGTTCAGTGGTGAAGTCTTTACTTCAAACACTCGTCATCCTACAAGTAAGTAAAAGGAGAATTTTACTATGAACAGAATGACGACCAAAGGTCAAAAAGTCGGGTACATCAGGGTTAGCTCCATTGAACAGAACATGGAAAGTCAAAAATCGCTGCTGGGAAATGTGGGTATGGACAAAGTTTTTGAAGAAAAACTAAGCGGAAAGAATACCGCACGTCCACAGCTACAAATGATGTTAGATTATGTTAGAGAGGGCGACACCGTTTATGTTAAAGACTTATCACGTCTTGCCAGAAATACTAAAGATTTATTAGATATTGTAGAATATCTTAATAACAAAGGTGTTGCCCTTAAAAGCATAAAGGAAAATATTGATACCTCAAGCAACTTTGGCAAGTTGATGATTACATTTCTTGCCGCGATTTATGAATTCGAGCGAGCTAATCTTTTAGAACGTCAGCGAGACGGTATTGCGGTTGCAAAGAAACAAGGCAAGTACAAAGGGCGAAAACAAGTTACTAAGCCTGCAAATTTTAAAGAGGTTTATCAGAAATGGATTAACCGTCAGATTACATCAATTTCAGCTATCCACGAGTTGAATATTAGCGAATACGCATTCTACAAGTTCGTAAGAGAGGAGAATGTAAATGGCTAAGAGAAGACGTAACGGCGAAGGATGTTTTTCAAAGAACGGTAATGGCTTTGATTACAGATTTCCATATAAAGATGCCTTAGGTAATACAAAATATGGTTATACCTATGGCAAAACAAAAGAAATATGTCTTGCAAAAGCTGAAAAGCGAAAAGCAGAAGAACTCGGCATTTATTCAGATGAAGATGTAAACGAAAATATGTTGACCTCACAATGGGCTAATAACTGGTTTGAAAACTATGTTGTAGGGCAAGTCAAAGTTACAACTATCAGTGATGATAGAAGTATTTTGGACAAACATATTATTCCGGGCATAGGACATCGACCTTTAAATACCCTGACCGCACACCGCCTGACATTGTTTTACAAAGAATGTTCAAAGAAAAGTAACGGCAGGGGCGGTACACTTGACCCGAAAACTGTTAAAAATATTCGAGCGGTTGTAAATCGAATGCTTGAATGTGCTTGTGATATTGGGATATTAAAAGAAAACCCAAATCTACGTGCAAAATATCCGAAATGCACAAAGAAAGAAACAAAAATATTATGTCCAGAAGATTACGACAAACTTGTTAAATATTGCATAGAACAAGGTACTCAATGGGATATGCTTATTGTATTTTTTCTCTGTATAGGCACGAGATTGGGCGAAGCTCTTGGATTACAATGGTCTAAGGTTAATTTTGCAAAACGAGAAATAAGAATTAGTCAACAGTTGCAGGCGGTACCTGATAATAATAAAAATGCGAAGTATAAGTATAAAAAAGAGATTATAGACTCTACTAAAACAAAAACTTCAAACCGCACAATATCAATGTCGGAACCTGTAGAGAAGATACTCCGCCGAGTTAGAAGTTTGCAGGCAGAAAACAAAATGAAACTCGGTCAGAAGTATTGTAGAGATTTAGACCTTGTGTTTGCTCGTGATGACGGTTATTTTATTTGCGATACTACCTTTAGAGCCTTTGTAAATAAACGCTTAGCGGAAGCAGGAATTGAGCATCACAAGATACATTCATTTAGGCATTCGTGTGCTACAACATTATTTGAAGAAAAAGCCGACATTAAAAAGGTTTCAAAGTGGCTCGGACATAGTTGTATAGGTATAACTTTGGATACATATACTCACGTGTTACCGCACCATTTAGAAGAACTGGCAGAACTTCAAAGCAACCGTTTCAAACGAATATTCAGCAGTAATGAAAAAGAAATTCCTGATGAAATGTTACCGCAACAAGATGATTGGGGTGCATAAATGATAATAAGTTGTGGGGATAAAAAGACCTATAATTATTGTAGGTCATCCCTACAATTTACATCAAAAATTAAGTATTCTATAAATACCAATAACACTTATTATATCGAGCAAGGAAGTAAAACTAAAATGAGTCTTATGAGCCCGACGAGCTACCAGACTGCTCCATCCCGCGATAAATTTTCTTACACTCTATTATTAAATGCTAAAAAACAAAAATCAACCCCTTGAATTACCAAAAAGTTTTGTTAACAAATGTAACAATATTGTAAAAATTAATCAATTCAGAACCTTCACGTTTTTTATCGGAATAAAAACGCCTCGTGTGAAAGGAGAAAAATATGATACCAACAAATTTATCCCCTGTTGCTAAGCAACTACCAGAATACCTATTTTACAAACTTCCTAACAATAAAGGATATCGAATGTTCACAACAAAGCCGACTGCTATCTCACACACTTTTGATTTAAATATTGGGAAAAAAACATTAACAGATGCTATAAATCTAAAGTTTGACCGTGACTATAAAGGAACTCAACTAATAAAAAAATTATTTAATTTACAAGAAATTCACTGTCGCAGCAATCCTGATGTTCTTACTGTCAATCTAGAAAAGAAAAATGTAAAAAATCAAAATGAAGCTAACGCAATAGTAAGATTTATCAAAAGTTTAAGTAATAAAAAGAATAAACCTGTTGTTGTAAAAGATTTAGCCTATGATCCATATACCTTACCAGGGTTCATTAATAATGGATTTATGGATATACATACATGTAAAACTGTCCGTAGAAGCAAAATCCATCAAGCCGGCGATGAACTGAAAAGCTCGATTGATTCTAGGGATTTGTTTGGAATATTAGACAATATTAATAATTACATAGATGTGTTACTTCGAAGAGAGCCTGCAACCAAAGCTAAATCTAATAAAACACTAAAAAAAGCTTTAAAGAAAGCAAATAATAATGATTATAAATTAAGAATGCTGCATGATAAATTGTCTAATTTAGTATATATACCATAGAAATAATAAAAAAAGGCCGAGATATATTATTGCGGCTTTTTTAACATGTAATTTGTAAAGTTATGTAACAATATTTAATAGTTTATGAAATTTTACATAAGTTTTATACTTTATATATATACAAAACGAATTCATAATATAAACCTTTCATACAACCTACACACTAACCTTCTACACATGAGGAATTAATTAAAAAAGATTCCAAAACCTTTCTTTTGAAGAAAGGTTTTTTTTTAGTCTATTGAGTGAACAGCATATTTGTGGTAATATACTATGTGAAAGAGGAGCTTAGTTAGATGGGCTACAAAATATTATCAAAGAGAGAATTATGTCCTAATCAGTATGAAATAACTATTGATGCGCCTTTTGTCGTACGTAACGCCAAAGCTGGCCAGTTTATTATTTTTAGAGCAGAAGAGAATGGGGAAAGAGTACCGCTAACAATCGCTGATGCTAATAAAGAAACCGGAGAGCTTACACTTGTTTTTATGGCAGTAGGCTACTCAACTAAAAAACTTGCTGCTCTTAATGAAGGCGATGAACTCGTTGATATAGTAGGTCCTCTTGGACAGCCTACACATATTGAAAAGTATGGCACTGTTGTTTGTCTGGCCGGAGGCTATGGCGCTGCACCCTGCTATCTTATTGCCAAAGCTTTTAAAGAAGCTGGTAACAAGGTTTATATGATTATGGGTGCCAGAAATAAAGAATTGATATTCTGGCAGGATAAAATGAAAGATGCATGCACAGAATTATTTATAACGACAGATGACGGATCTTTAGGTGAAAAAGGATTTGTCACACAAGTTTTAGATAGGCTTATTAAATCTGAAAAGATTGATTATGCCATTGCAGTTGGACCAATGCCAATGATGCGTGCAGTCGCTGATTTAACCAGAGATAAAGGAATTTATACAGAAGCAAGCATGAACCCTATCATGGTTGACGGCACAGGTATGTGCGGAGCTTGCAGGGTGACGGTTGGCGGAAAAACTAAATTTGCCTGCGTTGATGGACCGGATTTTAATGCACATGAAATAGACTTTGACGAAGTTATCAATAGAACAAAGATTTATAAAGATCAAGAAAAAAAACGCAGTGAAAACTGCAATTTATTAAAAATGGCGAAGTAATAATATAGGAGATAATTAATGGCACCTCGTGATCAAGAAAAAGCAATACCTTTATGTCCTCTAATGAGCGTTGGCTCACAGGTAGAAATTGTTTGTATGCAAGAAAACTGCGCATGGTATCTGAAAAACTATAAGATATGCTCGGTTTATATGATGGCACATAATTCTATGCTTGATGTTCAAGCCAAACAAGCAAAGGCGAAACAAGCGCAGAGTAACAATGGATAGAAATTTGCAAAGCCGGATTTATACCGGCTTTTTATATTAGGAGAGAAAATTAATGGAAAATACTGTCGTTATCGGCGCCCAATGGGGTGACGAGGGGAAAGCGAAGATTACAGACTTGCTTGCGGAGAAAGCAGATTTAATCATTAGATATCAAGGCGGATGTAATGCCGGTCATACAGTTGTAGCGGGGGGGAAAACATATAAATTTCACATGATACCTTCTGGAATATTATATGATAAAACAATCTGTTTTATTGGAGCTGGAACGGTTATACATCCGGAATCTTTTGAAAGGGAGCTTAATGAGCTTAAGGCTGAGGGAGTTGATTTCAAAAATCTAAAAATATCTCCTCTGGCCTCTATTACAATGCCTTATCATATAGAAATTGACGGTTACAGCGAAGCTCACTCAGGTAAGGGTAAAATTGGAACAACCAAGAAAGGCATAGGACCGACATATACAGATAAGGCCGCTAGAATTGGTTTTAAAATTCAAGATTTATATTCTTTTGAGGCACTTAATGAAAAAATAGACATGATTCTTCCGATAAAAAATAAGATGCTGAAAAATGTTTATGGATTAGAAGAATATACGCGTGATTGCATTCTTTCATTATGCGAAAAGTATGCCGAACTCTTTAAGCCATATGTATGCTTTGATTGGCAGGATTTATTAAACCGCTATAAAGACAAGAAAATCCTTTTTGAAGGCGCTCAAGGTGTTATGCTTGATGTTGATTATGGTACTTATCCATTTGTAACAAGTTCAAACCCTATTGGAGGCGGAGCTGCCGTTGGAAGCGGCTATGGCCCTGCAATGATAAAGGAAGTCGTAGGGGTTTCAAAAGCATATGTAACTAGAGTTGGTGAAGGACCTTTTGTTACAGAATTAACCGACGAAACAGGAAAAATGATTCAGGATATTGGTCACGAATTCGGTGTTACGACAGGCCGCCCTAGAAGATGCGGCTGGTTTGACTCTGTTATTATGAAATATGCTGTTTTAGTCGGCGGCATAACTAAAGTTGCACTTACCAAAATTGATGTATTTGACACTTTTGATGAGATTAAAATCTGCACTGCTTATAAAGACTGTAGAAATGATAAGGTGTATACGACTTATCCTACAGATGTATTTATTCATAAGTATTTAGAACCTATCTATGAAACAGTGCCCGGCTGGAAAACTCCAATCAGCAGCATTAGAAAATATGAAGATTTGCCGGAGAATGCAAAAAAATACATTGAAAAGGTAGAAGATTTAATCGGAGCCCCAATAGGAATTATAAGTGTCGGCCCAGATAGAGAGCAGACAATATTCAGATAAAAAAATAACCGGATCGTAAATCCGGTTATTTTTTATTTTATAATTTTTCAGGGTTTCTCAAAGGAATTAATCTGTCTAAGTCAGAGTTAACACTGAAGTAGAATCTTGCGGTGTTTTCATTATAATCTCTTCCGAGAGGGAAACCTACACCAACCTGTGCTGTAAGCCAGTCTGTAAAGTTTACGTATGTACCAAAACCTACAGAATGCAAGAACTGTTGAGGATAATTATAAATACCTCCGTTTTCACCTAACCAGCCCCAATCATAGAATACTGCAAGTTTCAATCTTTCATCTACCTTTGGAAGAATTCTATCGAGGAATGGAACAGGGAATCTATATTCAACAGTACCGGTCACACCGTAATCACCGATTAATTCAGCCGGCTGGTAACCTCTTAATGTATAAGGCCCGCCCATCTGCATTTGTTCAGCTGCAAACAATTTATTTGGAGAGTACTGACCGTTTACTCTTACAATACCCATACTTCTGCCAAATAGTCTTTGAACACGGGTAGCGCCTGCTGTAACCTTAAAGAATGTAGTATCCTGTATTGCGCCGTGGCCGTCACCGCCCATACCAAAGTCAACGCCTAAATTTCCTAACCAACGTCCGTAGTTATCATCAGTCATACCATATAATCCGGAACGCCATACATTCAAGTTATAATTTGATAATCTTAAAGGATTGCCTGCAATATTTGCTGATGTATTTGCATTTACATAGTCATAACCTGTATAGAATATCAAATCTGATTTAGCAGTTTGTATAATAGGCTGCGTTAATTTAAAGAAATAGCTTTGTGCGTTACCTTTAACATTTAAGTTTTTGTAAGGCCCGCCCAGTCTAACATGAGAGTCAGAAAAATCGAAAGACAATCTTGTTCCATATGAAGATACCGGTAATGAGTATCCAGCCATCCAGCCTGTTGCACCGGATGAAAGAATAGTACCGCCGTAGATTTTATCACCTAAACCTGTAAGGTTGTCCATACCTACAAGGAATGAAACTCTTTGAGAGCCGGTATAAGAACGGCCGTAGTCATCATATGAGAAATTAAGATTAACAGGGAATCTATCTCTTACATTCAAGGTGATTGTAGTGTTCTCATCGCCTTCTGCCTGTCTTTCAACTTCAGTCTGCACTTGAACATAATCTTCCTTGTTAATTTCTTTCATTGCTCTTTGAAGGTTTTTAGCATTGAACACATCACCTTCTCTAAGCCCTGCTTTACCCATAATAATGTGGCGCAAGTACCATTCTCTGGTCCATTTTTCGCCTTCAATATTCATTTCGCCGACTTTACTTTCAACAATTCTTATTGTCGCAACACCATCAACAATTCTCTGAGGAGGAACTGTTGCATAAGATGTAAGGTAGCCTTTTGCTCTATAATAATTTGTTACTTTCTGACATACTTCCAGCAGTTCATCAAAGAAAACATCTTCTCCTAGAACTTCAAGACCTAGTTTTTCTAGTTCTTCTGAAGGTATTTTTGTATTACCTTCAAAATTTATTTTTTGAAGTAAAAAGTGAGGATTGTATAATACACCCTCTCTAGCTTGATTTTCTTCTATTGAAGCATCATAAATCTGTTCATCTTTACTTACATCATCAAATGACTGAATATAACTTCTATCAATTTGATAATGGTTAATATTTTGCAATTCAGTAGTATTATATGCTCCGGGGTTATATCCGCCGAGTTCTGATTGAACTTGAGCCGGCAAAACTGTTCCAGCCATAGGGTCTGCAAATGCCTTATTTACAGACAAAAGGCATAAAACGGTGAGCAAATAGCTTATTTGTTTCTTCATAATTTCCGTATTCCTAAGTTAGATTATTGGGTTGTAATATTAGTACACCTGACATTATATTTTAATTAAAAACCCAAAACAAATTTTATTGCCAGTTTGTAACAAAATATTAACGTAACATTATATATTTTAACTCGTTTATGAATTTTTGTAAAGATATTAGCGTATGAAAGTTATAAATAAGTCTAATGGTGGAATTATATAATTAGCAGCTAAAAGGAGTTCTAAATTGGTAGCAGCCGTTCAAGCAATACATTCAGCCTATTCTGATCCTGAGTATTTAAGAATACTTCAGGAGTTAATGAAACTTGGAATTGCTCCGAGCGGGAATAAAAGTATTGACAAAACGAAGCTTGAACAGGCGAAAACAGAATTAATTCAAAAAATTCAAACAAGACAGGAGGAAGAACAAAAGCAGAATTTGCAGGTTCAGCCTCTTGAGGCTGCTCAAGATACCCAAAGAGCACAGCTTGAAGAACTAAGACCAGGTGCAACAACTGTTGCAGAGTTAAACAAACTATATTTTGGATTATAAAAAGAGCTCTGAAAATCAGAGCTCTTCCGGTTATTTTTTGGTTATAAAATCTAAAACCCCGTTTATAAATGTAAGCGGGTGAACAGGGCACCCTGGTATGTACAAATCTATCGGATATTTTTCCAAAAATTCTCTATTTAGTTTAGAAGAATTTTGGAAAACACCGCCAGAAATTGCGCAAGCTCCTGCCAGTATTACTATTTTAGGGTCAGGAGTAGATTTATAGCAGTCTTCAAGAGCATAAGCCATATTCTCTGAAATAGGTCCTGTTATTACAATTCCATCAGCGTGACGAGGAGAAGCTACAAAATCAATACCAAACCTTCCCATATCAAAGTTGCAGTTTGAGCACGCGTTTAATTCCATTTCACATCCGTTGCATCCTGCAGCTGAAACCTGTCTGAGCTTTAATGATTTTGAAAAAACTCGTCGAATCTCTTTTCTTGCTGTTATTGCAGCTTTTTCGAATTCTTCCGGCATCATATTTTCTGTAATAACAAGTTTATTTCTGTCTGTTGACGACAATTTATAATAGTTGCTGAATTGTACAGACTGACATTTACAAGCACCGCAAAGCGTACATTTGCCCATATCAATAGACAAAGGATTGGCTTTCAATGCACCTGTAGGGCAGACACTTTCGTCAACATCACCGCATTGTTTTAAGATTGGGAAACCTCTAAATTGACTGCGCATTGGCGCATTTGGAATATCCGGTATGAATTGATTTCCCTGAAAATATTTTAATTTAATTATATCAAACATTTTTATCTTCCTTTTTATAAATCATTACCACAATATGACAAGTTAAAACTCTTGTTACAGAGCGGGAAGTCAGAAACTCCATTATTTCTCACAGCCATTGCAAGCATATACCAATTGTTGAATGATGGATCTTTCATCTTGTATCTTAAAAGTTCACCATTAGCACCTGTTAAAGCAATATGAACAATCTCGCCTCTCCATCCTTCAGTCATTGAAATAGCAAAAGCATTTGGAGCAAGAGTTTTGTTTGGATTTGTTAAAATCTGCTCATTTCTGAACTCCTTAAGCTTGTCTAAAAGTTTTTTAACAATCTGCATAGATTGTTTAATCTCTTTATAGCGGAGCTTAAATCTTGAATGCACATCACCTGTTGCTTTAAAAGGTTTAACAACATCAAGAGAGGTATACCATTTATCGTTAAAATCGAATCTTGTATCAATATCAACCCCTGATGAACGCGCTGCCATACCTACTGCGCCGAGAGCCTGTGCTGTTTCTGTTGATACAACACCGGTTCTTTCCATTCTTGATATACAGGAAGGAGTTTTCAGCATAACTTTTGTAGTTCTGTCAACAGTTTTTGCAACACCGTCAAGCATATCTATAATCTTTTTAGACAAAGCCTCATCAATATCGAAGTTTACACCGCCGACATTAATTAACCCTCTGCCAAAACGGCTTCCGGAAATTTCAAGCATTGTATTAATAACAAGAGTTCTTGTTATACCAAAAATTGAAGCCCCCATTAAATAAGCCATATCTCCGGCAATTGCCCCCATATCACCGATATGTATTGCAATTCTCTCCATTTCCAGAGCTACACGCCTAATTATTTGAGCCTTTGACGAAACTTGCGTATCCGATAAAGTTTCCATTGCCTGAGAATATGCCATATTATAAGCGATTACGGAATCACCGCAAACAGATTCTGCAAGCCGGTTGTTATATCCTTTACCTTTTAAGAAAAGTTCTTCCACTCCTCTATGCTGGTAGCCGAGCATAATCTCCAAATCATACACTTTTTCACCCTGACACATAAATCTGAAGTGTCCCGGTTCAATTACACCTGCGTGAATTGGTCCTACAGCAACCTGATGGATATCTTCTCCCTCCATTTCAAAAAACGGGTAAGCATCCTGATTGTTTCGAACCGGTTTCAGCCAGGGGTGATTAAGAGGTTCTATTCCAAACTCTTCATAGAACTCTCTTTCAAAGATATGAAATGCCGGAAATTTCTGAGTAAACGATTCATATGATTTTACATCCGGTGTAAATAGAGATGATGTCACATAAAGTTTACCTATCTTATCATCAGCCATAACAACGTATAGTCTTACATTATTAAATTCTTGTTTTCCGAAGAAACCAACTACACGCATTTTCATTTTTTCAACATCAGCTTTTATCTCTTCGATTGAAATTGTCGGAATATCAAAAGCATTTATTTTCTTATTGTTTTCAGTTATTATCCAATTCATAGTTACCTTCTTTTTAAAAAATGTCTACGTGCGCAGCACTAAAAACCTTTTACAGCAAAAATTATCATTTTTATAAGCCCTTGCGGCATATAAATACCGATAACAAATGCTAATATAAGCATTATTATTTGAGGAGCATACATTGTCCAAGAAAGTTTTTTATTCTCGGCTTCCGCAGAATGCTCGTTTTTACCGGATGAAAATGCCATTTTGATAACAGCCTTTCCAAGTCCAAAAAGAATAATTGTTAACAGTAGTAAGAATAATGCGCATAAAACATAATGTTCTTTTAAAAACATTGTCTTAACCATTAAAAATTCGCTTATGAACAGTACAGACGGCGGGAATGCTGCAATACCAAGGAAAGAAGCAACCCACAACCAGCCAGTTTTTCTATCATGTTTCATAATTCCTGTTACAGATTTTATTTTCTTTGTTCCATAAAGTTCCAATATATTTCCGGAAGTAAGGAAGAAAGAAGCTTTAATCAGAGAATGTCCGATTAAATGAATCATAGCAGCAAGCATACCTACTCCGCCTAATGCAGTTCCTATAGCAAGAATACCCATATTTTCGATTGAAGAATAAGCCAGCATTCTTTTGTAATTATTTATATGATAAACAAATACAGCTGTTACAAACAATGAGATAAATCCCATTACCAGAAGCATAATCCTTGCGTAATCAGCACATCCAGCCAGAACCATTACTCTAAATACATTTACTATCATTAAAAATGCCGAGTTCAAAAGTGTTGCAGATAACAAAGCTGATATCGGCGAAGGTGCTTCGGCGTGTGCGTCGGGAAGCCAGAAATGCACCGGTGCAAGCCCCATTTTTGTACCAATACCAAACAGTATGAACACAAATGAAAGCTTTAACCAGAACTGATTAAACAAAGCTGCATTGTCATACAATTGGTTATAGAATAAAGAGTTTAAATTCCCTGTTGCAATTGTGAGAAGAATAATTCCTACAAAAGCAAGAGCAATACCAATTGAACAAATAAATACATATTTCCAAGCCGCTTCAATAGAATGCTTAGTTTTGTGGAAATATATCAAATATGCGCTGGCCAGTGTTGTACCTTCTATGAATACCCACGCAGCGCCAAGATTTGAGCTTAATATTGCACCGGTCATAGAAAATACAAAGAACAAAACCATATATGTATAATGTCTTAATTTTCTGGTTAAAGAACTGTCGTTTTTAAGATATCCGTTATTATAAACAGCAACAGCCAGAAAAACAATTGACATAACCATTAAAAATATTTTATTTGTATCATCTACTGCAAAGAACTTGCAGGGTTTTATCATTGGCAGGAAATCCCACCCCATACAAAATGCCAATGATACGATAAAATGCATAACTGCATATATATTAATCATCAAATTATTTAAAAATTTGTTTTTAAATATAAACAGTATCAAACACGCAATTAGCGGAAATAATAAAATTAAATTAATCATTGTACTCGTAATCCTTCAAATCTGATAATTGTGAAACTTCCAAGTCGTCGAATTCATTATTAATCTCTTTGACAAGCATACCTAAAATGAATACGGCAATAAATATATCAAGCAATACGCCAAGGTTAACAATAATCGGCATTTCTTTAGCCACTGATAATGATAAAAGAAATATTCCGTTTTCCATTGTTATAAAACCAATTACATTTGATAAAACTTTATGTTTAATTGTAATCAGCCACAGGCTTATTATAATCATTGCGCTTGAAACACCAAAATACATTGGAGAAACAAGCTTAAATGCCGGAGTATTAATATTAGCAATCAAAAATCCTGCAAATAAAATTACGCTTGATATAACTAAACAGTAAAAGTGAGGAATATTTGCATCCGTATCTCTGTGCGCGTGAGTCTTTTTAACCACCTTTTTCAAAAATATCGGAATAACCAACGCTTTTACTATTAAAGTTTCTATAACAATAAATAAAAATCCGATTATATGAGGCATACTTGCCATAATAGATTCCAGTCCGGACGGTTCTTTAGCAATACCGGACAAGCATACAAAGAACAACAGCCAGCCTTGAATAATAAGCATATTGACATGAGCTGCCAAGCGGCTTGTTGAAGCTATGTATATCATTGATAAACCTAATAAAATTATAAATATATTTTCCATGATGTTCTTTCCTCCTAGCCCCCGTAAACTCTATATGTTACCAGAGCTAATATAATTAACGCAGTGATTGACATAATAAATATAAACTCAAACACATGTGTCATTCTAAATCTTGCCATTGAAGATTCTACCGTACCGATTACGATAGAAAGAACAAATATAATAGCTAAGAAAGCGAGTAAAGTTTCCCATCCTCCGAGGGAAGCCGGAATTATAAGATTTGCAATCAAAGCCTCAAAAATAAACATCTTAATTGCAGAAGCCCAGGTAATAAGTCCTAAATCTTTTCCAGAGTTGTCCAAAATCATAACTTCGTGAATCATAGTCAGCTCAAGGTGAGTAGTAGGATCATCAACCGGCACCCTGCACCCTTCAATGAGCAGCATTATAAACAGAGTTACCGCAGCTAGAATAATAATTAATATTCCATAACCGCCTGCATTTTGAAGAATGAGCTTGAAGCTTTCAAATGTATAGTTTTGAGTCAAGGCTGCAATAGAACCCAGGGCAATAAAGAATGCCGGCTCAACTATTGTAGAGAAACATGCTTCTCTAGAAGCCCCCATTCCTTCAAAACTGCTTCCTGTATCTAATGCTGAAAGCAGAGAAAAGAATTTGCCAAGTCCGAGAACATACGAAAATATTACAAATGCAAACGGAACATTAATTATAGGACTTCCGAAAGTCAATGGCACAAAGAGTGATGCAAAAATTACAGATGCAAACCCAACTACCGGCGCAAATTTAAATACCCAAGAAGTTGTTTCACTTATAACTGCCTGTTTCTTCATCAATCTTATAAAGTCCCATAGCGGCTGCCAGATGCTTACACCCTTTCTGCCTGCCCAGAAGGCTTTTGTTTTCTTGATTACACCAATCATCAAAAATGGTACAAACAAGAGTATTATTATATTTATACAAAAGATAGTCATTTCTAACCCCCAAAATAAATCATACCGATTATTGCCAATATCAGAAAGATTAAACCGAACAGAATGTACTGCTGGATATTACCATTCTGAATTCTCTCGAACTTGGTAAGAAATTTTTCATCCCACATTACAAGAGGTTTTACAATATAAGCTTCTTCTATGTCCTCTATTTCAAGTTCATAATAAGCTTCCTTAGGGAATAGTTCCTTTGGTTTCTTAATATGTGAAACTCTTTTGAATAAAGGTTTCAATGTTGAAATAAATAAATTTGCATAAGAAGAACCTGTGTATTGTACGTGGTTATTAAGCCTGTTGTATCCGCAGCCCCAGGTATTGCTAATTCTAGCTTTTCTGTTCACGATAAGTTTTACAATGAACATAACAGCTACAACTGCAAAGAATATTAAGAAGAACCAGCAGAAATCAGATAGAATCAAGCCGAATGTATTCTTAAATACTTCATCCAGAGCCGGATTAGCTGCATATTTATCAACATTAACCAACATTGATACAGGCCACATTACTATTGATATAAAGTACTGAGGGAACATTCCGATAAAGAATGCCAGAAAGGCAAGTATTACCATAGGAATAAGCATAACCCTCGGTACATCTTCATTTACATGTTCAACGCATTCAGTTCTAGGATTACCAAGGAAAGTAATACCAGCTGCCTTTGTAAAGCACAACATTGCCATTGTACCAACCATACCCAGAGCAGCAATTGAAAGAATCAGCACCAGAAACAGGCTGATTTCTGAAGCAGGAATACCCATTATCATACCCGCATAAATTAGAAATTCACCAATAAATCCGTTAAACGGAGGTAATCCGCAGATTGCGATAGAACCAACAATAAATAATAGACCAGTATAAGGCATTTTTTTCATCAATCCGCCTAAAAGCTCCATATTTCTTGTATGAGTCTTTAAATAAACACTTCCTGCTGCAAAGAACATTAATTCCTTGAA
>ULQI01004817.1_pt1 | contig 18213 bp, 17 predicted proteins | sample 1954261 | NCBI WGS metagenome assembly ULQI01 (sample SAMEA4835650, study PRJEB28245) | human gut metagenome | biome: gut microbiome; material: fecal sample | place: Denmark | collected 2008 | reverse complement strand
CGCCGCCGCCATCCTGAATTGTGGCTCGAACTGCAACGGCTTTCGAAGGTCGGAAATAAGTCATCCGAAGGCTTCAAATACGGACAGACTTTCGAGGAGGTCGAGCAACGGATGAATGCCTACGAGAAAACCGGGCGGCTCTTCTGATTTAGCGCGATAAATATCTGAATATCTTTGAATTAAGTTGCTAATTAACTTGCGTGTTCCGAATTGTGATGTTATGTTTGTCATGCGATAAACAACTAAAATAGAGTGTATTATGAGTACAAGAGCAAGAATCGGAGTACAATTGGCAACAGGTGAAATCAAGAGCGTTTACGTATGGCGGGACGGTAATCCCGATACGTTGGGCACGACTCTGAACGAATATTACGCCACGCCGGAGAAAGCGGCCGCATTGGTCGAGCGCGGTAACTTGATAGATGTCGAACAGACTTTACGCCGCTGTACGTTCGAACGTCCGGAGGAGGGTTACGACAACAACCCGCGGCTCCACAAGACGTTCGCCGCCTACCTGCGGGAGTGGGAGTGCGACATCCGTTACAAGTACATCTACCGAGACGGAGCATGGAGCTATTGGGAGATCGGCGCATAGCCGACCTCCCACTCCTTTGAAATGCGGAAATTATGAATTCGAGGAGCAGGCTGATAAATGAAAATACCCCCGAAAACCGGTTGTCTGAATTCGATATAAAACATTGATAATAAGGTAAATAAATCTTCCGAAAGACTTGCGTGTCCCGAACGATTGTGTTACCTTAGACTTACAATAAAGCACTGAACACAAATAACTTAAAAGCATAAAACCATGAAAAGAGAACAAGCCGTTCGGATCGCAAGAACCCTCGTAGCGCAGACTTCGGACATCGAGATAGTCGATATCAAGGTCAAGAGTATGGAACCCGCCGGCGGGAGGATAACGGTGGCAGTCGATACCGTAAACGAGGAGGATGAAAACGACCGTTATGAGGTCGAGATCGACCCGACGGCCAACAGCGTTTCCCTGAAAAAAGTAAAAGGCTCGTATTCGCTCGATGAATACCTGAACGAGCCAATGCGTATGTCGGAACTCAGGTCCGGCCAGCTTTTCAAACTGAAGTACGACTGCGTGGTCTATGAATACTGCCGCACCGTCCGAGACCGCGAGAACCGAACGATCTATCAATTCACGCGCAAAGGGACCCGTAATATTTTACAGTCGGTACACGATGCAGAGGTCTTTCCGATAGGATAAATAACCGACAGCCCGCCCCCGAAACAATCGGGGCGGGCATCTTAAACGACATTTGCTATGAAAGTCAATATCACCAAAGCCGGAACGTATTCCATCACCGGTCTCACGAGAACAGACTATCGTACCATCGGCTATATTCTGCGTATCGCCAATGACCGCTGCTTCGGCGAGCAGGACGAAGACGGTAATTACTATAGTAACGACGACTTCGTCTGCTCGCTCGACGAGAAAGAGCGCGAGGCGTTGAGCCGGATTTGCGATGTACTTTAATATGAATACAAACTTCTGATATTCTTTGAATTAAGTTATGAAACAACTTGCATATTCCGAACCGTGATGTTATCTTAGATTCGTAATAAAGAACTGATAACAAACGACTTAAAAGACAAAATCATGAAACGGGAGATCGAAAGGTTTTTAGAGCAGTTTCCGACCGACGCTACGAGTTGGGCGCAGGCTACCGATGAGGTGCGGGACTTGGCACGGTTGGCAAGGGAGCATTTGGAGGAGTACGACGGGATGATCGTCGAGGCCGTGGACTTCCGCCATGCCAAGACCCCGTCCGAGTGGAACACCAAAGGCCGGGCATTCATCCTCGACAGCTTCGACCGGATGCAGGAGCGTACCCGCAAAGCCTACTACGAAAAGTTCCGCGCTTATTTCTGACAAGAAGAAGAGTAACCAGAACCGTCTCCCCACCATCGAGTGGGGAGACATTTTCGATATGATGACACAGGAGCAACTTTTAGAAGGTGTTCGCAACTTTTTCAAACAGGCGACAAGACTCGATGCCCGATGCGCTTGGCTTACGTTGATGCAAGCAGATGTCCGCTACCGTTTGGCTACCGTCTCCATCCGATACGGAGCGCGGAAGTTTCGGGTGGAGATCGACCGTTACCGCAATACGATCTGTTTGTCGGAGATTACCCTTCATCGCAGATTCGGATTCGACCGCCGCAATCCCCTGAATGGTTTTGCCATGCGGGAAATAGAGCATGTACGGCTGCTGCATACCCATCGGTTGGATCGGTATCTGCCGGCAGAGATCGGTCCCGATAGAAGCGAATAATTGTCTGAAAATCTTTGAATTAACTTGCCGATTGACTTGCGTATTCCATAGGTTAATGTTATCTTAGACTCGTAATAAAGGATTGAATAACAGTAATTTGAAAAGCAATATGGAAAACGCGAAGAAACAGAAAAAGACTATCGACGCCGAAATCGACTGCCTTGAGGTAACCTTCGAAAAGAACCGCCGGGAGATGCATCAGTTGGCCGATGAAAACAAACGCATGAGTAGCCGCTACAGAGAACTTTTGGAGGACAATCACCGCATCAATGACAGGATTCGCACCTTGCTGGAACAGATGTGGAAATTGGACTAAAATATAATGGCTTTGGCAAACCGGCATCGGCAGGCCGCTCTTCGGGGCGGTCTTTTTCAGCTCAATTCAATCGATTCTGTATATCTGCAAGCTGGATAATTGCAGCATCCGTAAAACGCACCATATGGTCCGTTTTTAATTTCCAAAATTCCACCGCACTCAGGACATGGTTTTATTTCATTGCGTTCTCTCAACTTCCTTATCTTCATCACCCTCGCAATTCGTTCCTCTTCCCGTTTTTGCTCTTTTTCGTGCTCCTCTTCCGCCTTGCGATATTTCGCATCCTCAATGCAGTGGAAACATTTATATCCGAGATTTATGGGTGTATATGGAGATTCTACATATTCGTGTAGGTAAAAGTCTCCTATAAACGCATTGCAGGTGTTACAAACATTTGCCAAGTAGGAATCTTCCACGGTTTGACTATATCGCTCTTTGATGGTTACACCATGCTTGGCGGCTAATCGCAACTCGTTTTTATTAAAATCAGTCGGTCCAAGATAGGAATATGCGCATCCATCGATAAGTGCCATTTTCATCTTATTCCCGCATTTCCAACAATGGGTATCGACGATCCGCATACGCGCCGTATTCTTGCGTTTGCCGCATATCTCACAAACGGGAGACAGACAGAATGCAACTTTTGTCGGATGCTGGAGCCGCTCTTCTAAATGATCTATATCATCAAAAGATCGCAGATCAATCTGAATAAGAATGATCTCGTTATCCTTATAGTATTTCACGGCATAGTCTTCCGGCTTGTGCTTTACAACGACTTCGATAACGGCTTTTACCGTATTATCTGCCGTAAGCAAAGCGATATCCGGCTGGCAATCGGACAATCGATATTCGACCTTTACGGATGCGACGCCGGTTAATAAATTATATCGATGCATCTCGTCGCACTCGTCGCATTGCCATGAAATATTAAATGCAGACGTTTCCTGTAGTTTACGCACCAACAATTCGGCTGCCATCCGTTTGAACTGGTTATGCAAAACGGTTTCGGGATGGCATTGGCTATCTTTCCGATGAGAGAAATGAGGCCGACGATAATATTTCTGACCTTGCGGAATCTTACTGATTTTAAGCATTAGTTCGTCCTTGCACTCGACACAGAAATATCGTTCACCTTTAGTGGCATTTCCGATATGCACGAGGTTACCTTCAAGGTCACGGGCGTAAGTAATGGATAAGTCCTTCATAGCGCAACAATCTGTACTATAAAGATACAGCCTTATTTTTGAATGGCCAATAATGAAATGGGAAAATTCTGTTGGGACAAAGTCTCCCGCCGCAGTAGCCGGCTGCGCGTACCTTTACCCTCAAAGGTCGAGGTATGGCATTCGGATTACGGTATTATGCGGAATTGCAGAGCAAGTTCAAGAGTTCCCTCTGGCGGGTGGAGATTTCCGAGCGGGACTATGCCGGCCCGTCCGAAGAGATGCGCTTCGAGGGCGGCAAGCCCCTCGAAATAACATGGGAGCGCCGCGGCGACGAATTCTTCGTCCCGATCAAGGCATCGGAAGCTACGATCAACGTCCTCTGTACCGAAAACTTCCAGTACATTGGCCTGTTCACCTCCGATCCGCGCCGCTTCCGCGTGTCGGTCATGCGCAACGGGGCGCTCTATTGGCGCGGCTACATCGTGGCCGACCTCTACTCGGAGAGTTTCACCGCGCCGCCGTATGAGGTGTCGATCAAGGCTGTCGACGGGTTCAACCTTCTTTCGAGCATCCCCTTTATGAACCTCGACGGGACGCATATCGCAGGCCGGCGGAGTCTGTGGTCGCTGCTGGAGATGTGCTTCGACCTGCTGGAATTGGAGCTTGATGTCGCAGACTGGATGGATCTGTATGCCGAGGGCATGATCGAATCGCGCTCTCCGCTCCGGCAGGTCTACGTCGATATGGATCGCTTTTACAGTGTCTACGACGAACCGTCGTACCGCGACGTGCTGGAGCTGTGCCTGCGCCCTTTCGCCGGACAGATTTTTCAGAGCAACGGCTCGCTCCATATCCGCCGCACGATCTCGCTCTACTGCGAGACACGCCCGTTGAGCTTCTACGAAATCGGCACGAAGTTCCCCTCCGGCCACCTCATTACGGCCGACGGCCGGGAACTGCTGACCGCAACCGGCGACAACATCGTCACCGAAGCCACGCGCGAACGCATCGAGAGCATGTGGAACGGCGACTTCGACATCATGGGCGAGTCGACGATGGACATCACGCCGCCGCTCCGCAAGGTGTCGATCACGGTCAAGAATAAGGGGCTGGACAACCTGATTTCCGTTCTCGGTTTCTATGACCTCAAGAAGTGGAACGACCCGTATGAGTTCCTGAGCCTGACGGATGCCACGACGCTCAAATTCCTCGGTGACGGAGCGCATCAGAACCATGTCATCGAGACCTGCGGCTACGAGGTGCAGAAGTGTACCTACAAGTTGACGCTCGAATACGCCATCCGCGCCCAGCATGCCAAATACAGCTTGTCGGGAAGTTATCGCCCCTCCGGAGACAACGAGTATATCGTCAAGTTCTACTATGGCGTGAAGATCGTCGGCGCTTCGGCGACCTACTGGTTGCAGGACGACGGACAATGGATCGGCTCCGAAGGCTTCATGATGGAGGAGGCCAAGACTTCGACCGAGACCAACAAGAAGATCGAGATCGATGGCATTCCCGTAAACGGTCGTTTGGTCTTCTACATGAAACAAACGCTCAAATACGACGTGCGTACCACCAGCGATAATAGCAGTGGCCGAAGTTACCGTCCATACGGCGAATGGGAGGCTGTTTCGCTCTATAACATGAGGCTCACCATCGACACGGGCGACGACTACGAGAACTCGCTTCGGTATGAAGTGATGGTCAACCATGCCAACAACGCGGATCTGTCGATCCAGCTACCCATCGCCGACATCCCGAATATCCCCAATGACCGGCTGATCTATTCGCTCTACTTCACCGATGCGTCGGGCCGGCCGACGCGGATGTGGCACACGCGGGGCGGCAACGACTACAACACGCTGCTGGGCCACCTCGTCGGCTGCGCTCTGCGTTACAAGCAGCTTCCCGGCCGCCGCATCACCGGCGAGATGTTTTCCGGTCGACATATCGACATGAACACGGTGGTTCAGGACTCCAAGTTCCTGCGCTGCGGCTTCTATGTGAACTCCATCGAGCTGAAGGCCGTCGAGGACAGCTACGATACGGAGCTTGTCGAGATGCCGGGACTTGTCCGCTGCGAGACTCCGCCGCAGGGCGACGACTGCATCCTCGGCGCACGGCTCTCCTTTACAGTCAGGACGGCTCTGCTGTGCGGAGGTATCATCGTCCTGCTCTCGGCCGACAACCGCATCTACACCTACGACCCGGCCTCGCGGAGCGTACGGCAACTCTTGTCCTACACCCGTGAGGTGAGTATCCATCCCGCAGACAACAGTTTTGCGGTGGTGGACGGCGCAGGGGTCAGCATCGTGGATTATCGGGGTGTGGTAATCAAACGCCACGACCGGGAGGATTACGATACGCCGGCAACCTACATGGGCGGTTACATCTACCTGCTGCTTCCCTACATCTCCTATCCGCGCGGGCCGCGCAGTGTCAGCCGCGCCTCGGACGGTGGCACGATTACGGGATATTACCTCAATCGCCCCGATTACGTCTATGTCAACTCCTCTACGGGTTACCGACGGGGATACGGCTACGACCGCACGACCTTCAGTGGAACGGTCACGGGAATTCTGAAATCCTACTCGGCCATCGTGATCAATACGACCAAAGGTGCGTGGCTGCACGACAAACGAGTCAACGGGGAGCTGCTGGCAATGGCCTATCCCGCAGGTACGCGGATACTGACTCTCTCGGACTACTTTATGGCCGAGACACTCGGCTCGACGCTGCGGATTTATCGGCGCGATACCATCGATGAGCGGACGCTTATCAAGACAATCTCCGGTGCGGCCGACTTCGCCGATCACACGATGGGCGAGGTGGCCTACCATTCCGGCGGACAGCTTTACATCTGGACATATGCCAACAATGCCATCCGACAGGTGCGTAATACGGCCGGAGTGTCGCACCCGCTGCGGGGTCTCTTCTACATCGGCGGCCAGCTGCATATCGTCCGCGACAATGCAATCTATAAGTACATCTCTTAAATGAACACTACATGGAACTCATAAGCATCATCCTGAATTTTCTGCTGGCCAGCGGCCTTGCCGGAACACTTGTCTTCTTCAACAGCAAGCGTCGCCGGGAACGCGCCGCGGCGGATTCGGCCGAGCTGGAGAACACGGAGAAGGTTGTGGCGATCCAGTCGGAGCAGATCACGCGGCTGGACGGCCGCGTGGAGAAGCTCGAAGAGAAGGTCGACAAGCTCGAAATCATCATCGAGCACAAAGATGTGGAGATCGACCGCAGCCGCATCGTCATCCGCCAAGCCTACAAGTGCGAGACACCGCCCGAACGATGTCCTGTGCTCATCCGGCGGCAGCAGTTTATCGAGCAGGAGCAGGCGGCGCGGGCCGCAGCGATTGAGGCCGAACGAAAGGACGTCGAATATTAACCGCTACTTAAAACTATCCTAATATGACGACAAGAGGAATCCGCAATTGTAATCCGGGCAATATCCGAAATTCGAAGACGAAGTATCTGGGCGAGGTGCGTCCCTCGCGCGATGCGGCCTTCAAGCAGTTCGAAACGATGGCATGGGGCTACCGCGCGATGTTCGTACTGCTGCATACCTATTCCCGCAACGGCTACCGGACGCTGCGGCAGATGATCACGCGCTATGCGCCGCCCGTGGAGAACCACACCGAGAACTACATCGCCCATGTGAGCCGCTGGGCCGACCTCTTTGCGGATACGCCGCTCGACACGCTCGACCCGGCGGTGATGATCCCCGTCGTTACGGCGATGAGCCGTATGGAAAACTGTGTGGAGGCAGTCGACGCGGAGGTACGCGAGGGATGGAGGCTTTTCATGCAACACAGACCTTAATTCCTGATTCCGCACCATGAGCCGACGCATCGCCGACCTGCTGATCAAGATCGGAGCCGATTCCTACGAGTTCCAGCAGAAGAGCAAGGAGGTAGAGAAGGGAGTGGAACAGTTGTCGCAGCGACTCACGTCTATCGGAAAGACGATGTCGCTGGCGGTGACTGCGCCCCTTACTGCCATCGGCGTCGTCGCGCTTCAGAATGCCGACATCCAACAACGTGCCGAGGCGAAGGTGCAGCAGGCCATCCGCTCGACGGTTGGCGCGGCACAGCTTTCTTTCGAACAACTCGCATCCTATGCCTCCGAATTGCAAGGCAAGAGCCTGTTCGGAGACGAGGTGATCCTCAATAACGTCACCGCCCAGCTTCTGACCTTCACCAACATTGCGGGCGATAACTTCAAACGGACGCAGGCCGTAGCCCTCGACCTCGCCACCGTTCTGGACGGTGATCTGAAGTCGGCCTCCATACAGTTGGGTAAGGCGCTCAACGATCCCGTAAAAAACCTTTCAGCACTTTCGCGCAGCGGTATCCAGTTCTCCAAAGAGCAGACGGCCGTTATCAAGGAGCTGGCCGAAACCAACCGGCTGACCGAGGCACAGACGCTGATCCTCGCCGAGCTGGAACGGCAATACGGCGGACAGGCGGAAGCTGCTGCAAAGGTGGGGCTGGGAGCGCTCACACAGCTCAAAAACTCGTGGGGCGACTTCTTGGAGCAGATTGGTGCGATCATGATGCCTGTCGTGACGAAGGTCGCCGGAGCGTTATCCTCGGTGATTGCGGTGCTTCAGTCGATGGACCCGCGCTGGCAGAAACTCCTTGTTTCGGTAGCGGCCGTCGCTGCAACCATTGGGCCGTTGTGCTTGTTGTTGGGTTCGCTTTCGAAGGCGCTGCCGCTGCTCAAGACGGGCTTTGCGATGCTCGTCGCGCCTATCGGACTGGTCAAGACGGGGATTCATGCACTTACGGCCGCCATCGCCGCCAATCCCATCGGTCTGCTGCTGACGCTCATCACTACGGGCATCAGCCTCTTCGTCGCGTTCGGCGACAGCACCGAAGATGCTGCCGAGAAGAACGGTGAGCTGACCAACAAAGTCATCGAGGAGGCCCGGCAGGTCAATGCCCTCGTAGGTAAGCTCTCCTCGGCCAACACCTCGGAGCAGGAGCGCAAGGCGGCCCTCGAAGAACTCAAAGGCGTGCAGCCCCAAATCGTCGAGGGACTGAGTGCCGAAGCCCTCGAACTCGAAACGCTCAGGAAGCGTGCAGCGGAATATAATCAGCAGTTGGTACTGCGTATCGCCCTTGCGCGGAAGCAGGATCAGGTGACTGAGGCCATCGAGCGGCAGACCGAGGCGGGAGTCCGGCAGGCGGAGAAGGAGGCGGAACTCTATGCCTATCTCTCCGATATCGGGGCGAAGCTGGCGAGTGGCGACTTCGAGTTCGGCAGACATAACCAGAATAAGGGTTTCTACGAGTGGAAGCGGGCGTCGGAGCAGTTGCAGAGCAGCCTTGTCAACCACTTCAACGAGATTATGGCCGGCGGCGATTCGCTTGCGGAGAAGGCTCGCCGTGTGCAGCAGATGTTCCAGCCACAGGCGCGTTACGGGGACAAGATCCGTATGGATGACGTGAGTATGCGGAAGATCAACCGGATGCGTAGCGATGTCCGTGAGTTGGGCGAGGAGGTGACCGAGGCGGGCGATCTGGTTTCGCAGGCCGAAGCCGAGGTACGGAACTTCGCCGAGGCGTTCTCGCTGTCGCTGACTTCGGCCGTGGAGGATGCTTCCGGTGCTGTCGACGGATTAGGCGGTGCCGCGGACGGAGCTTCGATACGGACACAGAAGAGCATAGAGGAACTTAATGAAGAGATTAAGAGCCTCGAAGCCCAAAAGCAAAAATCGTTCGACCCAACGGAGATTGCCAGTTTCAACCGGCAGATTGAGGAACTGCGCCGTGAGGTCGATCGTCTGAACGGACTGGGAACATCGGCGACGCAGGCAACGGGTAAGATTACGGCGCTTCAAGCCGAGATCAAGAAGTTGGAGACGCAGAAGCAAGCGGCGTTCGACGTGGAGGAGATCGCTGCCTGCAACGTCCGTATCGAGGAGCTGAAGAAGGAGATCGACGGGCTGAACAAAGTGCTTCCGCAAGACCTTTTGCCGCGCGAGCCGCTCGCACTCATTCTGCCGGACGGTATGAAGCTGGCCATGCCGCAACTCGAAATCAAACCGCCCGATCTGAAACCCATTGTGACACGGGCGATGGAGCAGATGAAGGCCATTCGTGAGTTAGTTCGGGGCGAAGTGTTCGGCTGGGCGGATGAGGTCGGCGGCAAGTTGGAGGGCGACATTCGGGATGTCGAACAGGTGGTGGCTACCTATACCGAAGCGCTCGTATCCAAAGGCTGGGAGTTCGGTGCCGCATTGGAGCAGGTGGGCGGAGCGGTCAGGGAGACGATACAGGGTTTCGACCAATCGCTATCGACGTTCCTTGCCAACAGCATCGTCGCAGCGGCCGAGGCCATCGGGCAGATCATGGCCGGCGACCTCGGATTCGGAGGGCTGATGAAGGCCATCCTGTTGCAGTTTGCCAACTTCCTCAAGCAGATCGGCTCGCAGATGATCCAATTCGGTGTGATGATCATCGCCTTCAAGTCGGCACTCAAATCGGTGCTGGCCAACCCGTGGGCGGCAATCGCCATCGGTGCGGCAATGGTGGCTGCTGCGGCCGTGATGACGGCGCTCATCAACAAGCAGGCGAAAGAGAACGCGCCGAAGCTGGCTAAAGGCGGTCTCGCCTTCGGCCCGACCTATGCGATGGTCGGCGACAACCCCAATGCCGGAGTCGATCCGGAAGTCATAGCACCGCTATCCAAGCTCAAGGATATGATGGTCGGAGGTGGTACGACCAACGTAAACATAACCCTTTCCGGAGAGCTTACGGCCAAAGGCCGAGACCTTGTCTATGCTATCGGGAAGGAGAATTTCAAAGCTAATGTCTTGGGAGGGTAGAGATAATACTACGATTGCGCACCATATTTTTCATAATAAGTTTTGAATCTATCTCTTTACAAAGAGTGCATACATTTAAAATAGCCTGCGAAGATAATTTAAAGTTAATAGGGATTTTATTGTCTTTATTTATTTGAATCATAGAGGTATATTGTATGGTGTAATTTTCGTCAGCTTTTGTATTGTTGTGAATTATAAGGTGACGAAGCTCAAGGTACATCAACGCGTGTTTCAATATATTGTCATCAATCTTAATGTCGGCATAACTAATGATTTTTTGCAGCAATTTTGGAGTGCTTCTTTCGTTTTCAAATCTTCTGAAAATAATCTCCGACATTTTAATTATAATGGAATTATAGTCTCCACATTTTATAATATCATCGAATGACAAAATATTTGATTTTTTGTCATTAGCAATAGTTGCAAGTAGTGATAATGGGTTTGTCCAAGTAAACTCTTCAATAATATTTCGTATATAATTAGCAAAATGACGATACAAATCAATAATAGCTTGCTCATGGACTTTTTTTCGTGAAGTAGTAAAACATCGAGAAATATCGTTATACTTACTCGGTACATTTAATTGAGGATGTGAAGATGTAGTACAAGAAAGAGTTTCTGCTAATGTTGCATATGAATCCATATTCATTTTTGCGTACTCTTGGGTGAGCGTTAAAGCCCGATCCATTAACTGTAAGTGTAATTGAAGCGACCGAATACTCCCTTCAAATATTTGTAAAGCTTTAGTCTCTTGTAAATTCTTCTTCTTTGCCATAAGACCACATAGTTAAGTTGGGATATTGTCTCTATAAAGGTATAAAATTCTCCGCTACTTTCACAGCCATAAGAGATGGAATTTCATGGCAGGAGTACGGATCAAGGATTTGCAGGATGCCAAAGGGATCGTCGGGCTGTTCGACGATTTCCAGTTTGCTGTGGACAGCACGAACCCCGATACGACGCTCCGGCTGTCGGGCCGGGAGATGAAGGCGGCCATCGGCACGCCCAAGCACACCCACAGTATCGAAGAGGTCACGGGGCTTCCCGGCGAACTGGAGAAGAAGCTCGACAAAACGGGCGGCACGATAACGGGAGATCTGCGCGTCGAGGGCAATACGCATGTTCGCAACCTGCGTGTGGACGAATACCTCGAAGTGCCGGAACTCAAATACAACCGCATTACGGCCACCGGCAATGAATTTTGGGTGACCGACGGCGGCACGGTGGACGACGTGGCCGAGGGCGACGACGGCATCTACCTCGTAACGCTCAAGTCGGAAGAGGACGAGGCGACGATCAACTTCCAATTCAAGGATATCCTACGTGGCATTTTTTATACGGAGAACGACGAGGGTAATCCTTCTGGTTTTCGCTCGGCTTTTTTCGAGGTGACGGGCGTTATCGACCAGACGCACTTTTATTGCATTCCCCTGAACAATATTCCTCCGCAGCGCTTTATGACCCTCGCCCGTCAGGGTAACAAGTCGGATGCGCATCGGCAAGGTTCGGTCTATATGGACGGTCTGCGGAAGTTTATCCGTGTGAGCGACGGTGTTACGGACGAGCGAATCGATGTGCGGAATATCAAGGTGCAGCTTGGCGACCTCTCGGAGATCGCTCATCCCGTTTTCGGACAGTTGAAGGGTTACGGAGCCTTACTGGAAAATGCCTATGTCTGCGGGCGACTCGTGCAGCGCGATCCGCAGACGGGCGAGGATTGGGTGGTCGGAGCTGTCTCGGTCTCCGGCGAACAGGTTTTCCACTACGACGAAACGGACAAGGTCTCGCCCGATGTGATCGTCATCACCGCCAAAGAACAGGGCTTCACCTCGGCACCGGGCAACCGGCTGTGGCAATACAAGGACGGCTCGGAGTGGGTGACCATCGACACGCAGCATGCGCTGACTTATACGCTGACGCCCGATGCCGAGATATGGCACGGCCGCTCGACGCTTACGCTGCGTTATATCGTGGCGGGTGTCTACTACGACCTGATTACGGTCACAAAAGTCCGCAACGGCGATGCCGCCTACATCGTGACCGTCGAATCCTCTAACGGCAACCAGTTTCTAAACGGCGAGATGGTGACGCTCCTCACGGCCACCGTCTTCAAAGGTTCGCACGATATCACCGCACAGGTTCCCTATAATGCGTTCAACTGGACACGCCTGTCGGACAACCCCGACGGTGATAAGGTGTGGAACGAAATGCACACGGCCGTCGGCAATCAAATCACCGTCACCAGTGCCGACGTCTACCGCCGTGCGGTATTCAATTGCGAAGTGAATATTTCTTAATTGTTCAACGAGATGGAAACTGTGAATTTATCGAGGTTGTTTCCTAAACGGAGCATCACCTGCTTCGGTTCGAGGGGTTTGTCATCCTTTTTTCGACGGTATAATTTATCTGCATTGATCCGCTCCGTGATCTCCTGAACGGTGAGGCTTCGGCCTTCCCGCTCAATGACGTAGGCAATAGCATCGTGTAAAGTCATCGTATTAAAGATTTAATTTTTACAAAAATAAGAAATAAACTCATGGCAGTCATTTCACGAGGTCAGATTACGATCGTCGATTTGTCGGATGGCAAGTCGATCAACCTGTATTTGGGTTCGAATGTCGCGCTCACGCAGATCTACAACAAGGAGAACAGCACCTACTCGCCGAACTGGAGCGCGAGTCCCTTTTTGGTCATCACGCCGGAGGTCTATGTTACGGGCGTCCCGACCAATCAAATCTCCCGCCTGAAGGGGCCTCCGACATGGAAGATCAACGGCTCGGCCAACCTTGCCACCTATGGAGCTACGGCAGCGACCGCAGCTCCCTATGCGCTGACGATCAAAAACAACATGGGCTCCTATGCACAGATGCACGTCGAGTGCGAGGTAACGTATGTCGATCCGGATACCACGGCTGAAACGAAGGCGAAAACATCTATCTCGTATGCCAAGACCGAGAATGCAGGACAGCTCGTCTGCGCCATCGCCTATGCTCCGAATGGGACGGTCTTCAAGAATGGTGCTGCGGCCAAACTGACGGCCCATTGCGATATGTGGCGCGGTTCGACCATCGACTCTACGAACGTGAGCTACAAGTGGTATAAGCTCGGCAGCGGAGTGTGGACGGAGATCACCTCGGCCAATGCCGGAGGTATCACAGGCTATACGACCAATGAAATTACGATTCCTGAATCGGCCGTGCTGAACTTCGAGTCGTTCAAGTGCGAGATCAAGGATACCGATCCGTCGAGCGGAACGTACAATACGACCGTCTCCGACATCATCTCTTTCGCCGATATGTCCGACCCATATCAGGTAGAGATCACTACTCCACAGGGCACGACATTCACCTCCGGCCTGACACAGACGACCCTTACGGCGCAGGTGTGGCAGAACGGAGTATTGCTTTCCGATACTTTCTTTACGGGCGCGACCTGCCGCTGGCGCAAGTTCGACAAGAACGGCGTGCTGGATACGACGTGGGGATCGGCAGGCATCAAGACCGGCCGATCGATCACCGTCACGCGAAGCGAAGTATCCGTAGCAGCGACCTTTACCGTAGAAATCGAAAAATAGAGTCACATCCTATGGCAGTAATCGGACGGGGACAAATCACCATCCATATCGCGGAGCAGGGCGAGCCGGGAAAACCCGGTACTCCCGGCACGTCGTCGTTCCTGCATATCCGCTATTCGGCCAACGCGAACGGCAATCCGATGACGACGACTCCGAATACCTATATCGGCATTGCCGTTACCACCTCGGCCACGGCTCCGACGAGCTATGCCGACTATGCGTGGTCACGGCTGACAGGTGCAGCGGGCAGCAATGGTGTACCCGGCACGTCGTCCTACATCCATATCCGCTATTCGGCCAACTCCAACGGCAATCCGATGACCACCTCGCCCAATACCTACATCGGCATCGCCGTTACGACTTCGGCAACGGCTCCGACAGGATACGCCTCCTATACATGGGCCAAGTGGAAGGGCGACAAAGGCGATCCCGGAGATAAAGGCGATAAGGGGGACAAAGGAGACAAGGGCGATAAAGGGGATACGGGCTCGGCGGGAACCGCCGGACCGGGGATCGTCTATCGCGGTACATTCAGCGCCTCGACCCTCTATTACAACAATACACTGCGGCGCGATGTAGTCAAATACGGTTCTACTTACTACATTTACAAAGGGTCGAACGGCGTTTCCGCTGCATGGAACAGCGCCAACTGGGAGTCGTTCGGGGCGCAGTTCACTTCGGTCGCTACCGACTTGATGCTGGCCCAGCTTGCCTATATCGACAATCTCGGTGTGAAGAATCTCCGCACGGCGACTTCCGGACAGCGGGTGGAGATCACGCAGGCAAAGAATTCTATGGCGTTTTATATGCCGTCGCAATCGACGCCCGTGCTGGAGATCAAGACCACGAGCGATGCGATGTATATGGGACAGGGAGCGGGATTTCAGATCAAGCAGCCGGCCACCGACATCTCCATCTTCAAGGGAATTCTTCAGAACAGCAGCGAGGGAAGCGGCATCTCCGTTCCCGTTCTGCCTATCGGCCAGCCGGAAACCATCGCGCAGAACTGCATTTTGCAGACCTATACGAACACCAGTACGACCAAATACAAGTGTGGGATGTATATCGATGTGAGCGGCACGCAGGGAACCGCTGCGAACTCCGACCGCCTGCACGGTATCTTCATCCAATCGGGCGGTATGTTCATCGGTGGTGACTATACCGAGCTGCGGTCGAACAACGTGCTGTGCGGCGTAACCTGCGCCGGCAAAGTCAGTGCTACGGGCTCCTTGCTTCGCAGTTGGGTTATTTCCCACATGGGCGGTTATCTCACCTCAAGTAGGACAGGAGAAGGACGCTATCGCATCAGTTTCTCCAAAACGTCCTATCTGCTCGGAGCTTACGATTACAGCGTCATTATTATGCCGGACGGCCCGCATTCGAGCGGCAGTCATGGAGCGTATGCCTGTACGATGGCACGTACATCCTCCTATTTCGATGTATGGACTGCGGACGACGCTTCGACCAACGACTGTGGATTCACCTTTATCGTAATTATCATGAACAAATACTTTGCGAACTGATATGACGACCCTTTATGCGAAGTTAGAAAATGGGGTGCTCGTTACCACCTGCGCTCCGGAAGAGGATGCCGACCTGATCGCCCAGCTTCTGTCCGATGGTTTCAAGCCTTACGACGAAAGTGCTTCGCAGCCGCAAGCTGAGGAATTTCAGGCTGCCGTCCCCGTTTACCACGATACGGGAGAGAGGATTGTGCTCGAATGGACAGTCGAAGAGAACAGCCCCGAAAAAGTCGAGGCCGAGATTGAGCGGCTGAAAGCGGAGCTGACGGCTACGGATTACCAGGTCATCAAGTCTTACGAATACGCTCTTGCCGGTGTGCCGGCCGCTTATGATATCGAAGAGCTGCACACTTCGCGCGAACAGCAGCGAATACGGATCCGGGAGCTGGAGACACTACTCTCGCCGGAAGAACCCGTCGATCCTGCGCCGACACCGCCGTGGCACTCCGGAGGCACGGTAGATTAACGGACAGCAAAGCCGCAATCGAACAAGATTGCGGCTTTGCTTTAAATTGTTTGAGTGAGCTTATCCGATAGCCGGTTGCAGACCTTTGTCGAGAACGCCGGCCAGACTTTCCATCTCCATGCCGATTCTGCGTTTGGTCATCTTCGCATAAACCTGCGTGGTGCGGATATTCTTATGGCCGAGCATCTTCTGCACGGTTTCGAGGGCCACGCCGTTTTCGAGCGTTACGGTCGTGGCGAAGGTGTGCCGGGCGATGTGAAAAGTCAAATTCTTGTCGATTCCGCAGATGGCCGCGATCTCCTTGAGGTAGTCGTTGACCTTCTGATTGGCCGGAATCGAGAGCAACCGGTCGTGAGAAGTTGGATCGGCATACTTTTCCAGTATGGCTCGCGGAATATCGAGCAGGGGAACATAGACCGCGACTTTCGTCTTGTCGCGTCGGGTGTCGATCCACAGTCGGCCGTCGTTGCCCATAACCACTTCCGACTTTTTCAGTCCCCGCACGTCGGTGTAGGCGAGGCCCGTAAAACAACTGAAAACGAAGATATCCTTTACCCGCTGCAACCGCTCCGAGGTCATCTCCTTCGACATGAGCACCTCAAGCTCGTCTATGGTCAGATGTTCACGGTGCGTCTCCTCCATTGAGATTTTGAACCCGCCGAACGGATCAGCCGTAACCCAGCCGTTGTCCTTCGCAGTTTTGAAAACCGTTCTGAAGCGCTGGATCATCTTCATGTGGTAGTTGTGACCGTTCTTACCGTTTACCGTGCGCAGGTAGATGTAGAAATCGTTGATGAATTTCGTGTTTATGTCCGAGAGAAGAATATCCTTGATCTTGTATTTCGCCGCCATGAACTCGGCCAGCCGGCGCCGGGTGAGCAGATAACGGGTGTAGGTCTTGTGGGTGGTCTCCTTGCCGACGAGTGCCCTGTAATCCTCGTTGAACTCGTCGAAGAGTACCAGCAGCCGCTTGGCCTCGTCGCTGCGCGAGGTGAGGATGCTCTTCAGGCGCATGGCCGTAATCGCCTCGCCGCGGAAGAAGAGTTCGTTGTACTTGTTCTTGATCACGTTCCGGTAGTTGTCGAGCATCTCGTTGATGTACTTGTCCTCGGCGCTTCTGCCCGGTGTCCGGCACTCCTTGCCGAGCCAGCGGTCGGGATCGACGTCGATGCGGGTGGCCAGATGCACCATCTCGCCGTTTACCGTAACCCTTGCCAGAATCGGCGCTTTGCCGTTGGCCTTCAACTTCCCTTTCTGCGCGACGAAAAGGATCGAAAATGTGCTTTTGTTCGTCATAACCGTATGTGTTAAATATGTGTGTTCCGCTCTTTTCTGCAAAGCTACCGGCTTTCGTGCTGCCGACCGCCCGTTGCTCTGCGGCAAACTGCGACACTCCGTGCGTAAAACCGCGACATCGTTTCGATGAGTTGTTATAATGCTCTCTGAATGTGCTGTTTACGTGGCAAACATAACCTTATTCTTTGGGACATGCAAGTCTTTCGCGCAGTAAATCAAAGGTTTATGCGAGATTTGTCGGGATCCGTATTTTTGCGGCGGAAAATCGAGGCTATGTAACCGAAAGATTGCCAATGATTTAGTCGTTTATTAAATGTAATGATTTGAAATACAAAGAAATGCGCCCCAATTCGTAACCTGTTGTCGCAGGGTGTCGTAGGGCGGTTACGATTAGGTTACGCTGGGGCTGTCGCAGGCCGTCTTTCGGTGACCTGTTTTGTCGTAGTCGGAGGATACGGATAGCGGGGGAGGAGAAAAAGAAGGACGGGATGCCGATTCGGGCTTCGAATGTCGCCGGAGGCCGATATGCAGAGGTGCGAATACGAAAGAGGCGGTCTTTCAACCGCTTCTTCATTAGGCTGTTAGCCTTGTCTTGTGATCCCCGTGGGGCTCGAACCCACGACCCCAACATTAAAAGTGTTGTGCTCTACCAGCTGAGCTAGGAGATCGTTTTCGTAGGTTCGATATTCGCAGGATCAAAGTCAGTCGCCTGACTTTCA
>ULQI01022878.1_pt1 | contig 18317 bp, 18 predicted proteins | sample 1954261 | NCBI WGS metagenome assembly ULQI01 (sample SAMEA4835650, study PRJEB28245) | human gut metagenome | biome: gut microbiome; material: fecal sample | place: Denmark | collected 2008 | reverse complement strand
GAAGCAGACATACTACTTATTTACCTATTCAGTTCTATTATTAGATAGTAGAACGAGATTCAGCTAATAATAATGCCAACTTTATGATAACTATTCCGACTAGTTTATGCTCATAAAGATTGGATATAAATATCAATATTATAAGAAATACAATTATGAGAATAACAGAAAGTACATTAGAGCTAATATTTAACACGATTGTAGCAGAAGGAGATGCAAGAGAGCTTGCTTCGATTGTATATCCGTTACTAGCTAAATCTAATTCTTGGCAAGACGCTAAAAGACTTATTGAATCTTGGTTTATTGTGAATGGCAATGCAGAAGCAGCAGCCATACTTCCTTCTGTATTAAAGACGCTTGATATATTGAAAGAAGAGGGATTCACTTTAAGATGAGATATAATTAAAATAGATGAGTATGGGATTATTTGGCAAATCTAATGAAGAAAGGCATATTGAAGCCATTCAACAAGAGGTTATAGTAATCAATTCACACATGAAAAACTTGATGATTGCCATAGAAAGAGGTAAGGAGTATTGTAGCAGTCATAGAAGTGATATTGGATATGCTCTTAATAGTATTGCTACCCACTTTAATACAATTAAGAGCCATACAAGTTATATACCGGAACAGAAATTAGCAATGGTACAAGTAGCTTGGGGAGACGGAGTATCAACCAACAGCTTTATGATGTGGGGGATGCTTACTGATACGGGAATGAATGAAATTGCAGAACAATTAACTAAATGGGGAATATAAGGTAATGAAATCATTATTAGATTATAAATGTAATTATTATGATGTATATAAAATTTTCCAGTAAAGATACTACAGCGATTATTAATGCTACAGACAAATTAATAAACTGTAATCCGACTAAAAGTGCTAAGGTTAAATCAATACCTCCAGAACTTAGGGAACTTTGTAGTATTGTTAGAGGGCAGCTAAGGAGTATGGGATATATGGAGTATAGAGTGGAATACTTGCGACCATTAATTGAGGTAATGAACTTATTTGGTTCGTTCTTTAATTTCTCAACTTCTAGTAACATTCAAAGAGCTATATCATTATATCATTCTTATGCTTTTGGTTCCAAGCCTATACGTTATAAGACAGAGCAAGGAGATAGTTTAGTTTATGCTGATGATTGATTATGGGATTCTGGAATGAATTTAAAAAGGATATGCACATTGCAAAGGAACAAAGGCAATGTGCACGCTTCTTGCAACAGATATTAATGATGTTGGAAGATGAAACTTATGCCAATTTCACGCCTACACAGGGAATGAACTTCTTTAAGGAGCTAAAGATTGCTTATATAAACTACACTTATCGCATACAGGAATATAACATTACTTCTCTGACTATCAAAGACAAACTGTATGATGTTAAAGAGTATGATGTTATTATTAAAGCTAAAATAAGAAACTTATGTAAGAAGTATGGAATTAATGATGAAAGGTTTAAGGAATAGTTCACTATTGTGTATATCATTAGTAATTGGAGTATCTTGCCAATCCAGACAGCAAGTAACAGCACCAATTTCCACTATAGATAGTACATTACAAACTAATGCTACTGCCATATTGGGAAGCAAGTTATCAGAGATAAATGCCCAATCTGGGCAGGTTGTAGTTATGGAAGTTCAGACAGGGCAAATTAAGGCTTTAGTTGGACTTACTAAGAAAGACAGTACGAACTACCAACCATGTGAGAACTTCTCTGTATGGCAGTCTACTGGTCTGATGCACCCAATATCACTATTGGCAGCTTTAGAAACTGGTAAGGTGCAGTTGAGTGATAAGGTTGATACAGGAAATGGTATCTACCAAGTTCATGGCAGAGAGCTTAAAGACCATAATTGGCACAGAGGTGGATATGGTGAGCTTACAGTACAAGAAGGATTGGCAGCTAGTTCCAATATTGCCATTTATAAGACTATGGAGAAAGCATTTGGTAATAATCCCCAATCGTATTTTGATTTATTAGCTAATATGAGCTATGGTAAACCGGATAGTATCACAGGAATAGCCAATCTACAGCCTGCACACTTTGTAACTCCTAAAGATAACAACTGGACTAAGACAGCCTTTGTATGGTCTAGTATTGGTTATAATCAACATGTATCGCCAATTCAAATACTAACCTTCTATAATGCTATTGCTAATAATGGGAAGATGATACAGCCTCAACTATATAAGGATAGTGTAGTAGTTATTAATCCACAAATAGCTAGTAGGGCTAGTATTGATAGCTTGAAGAAAGCTCTAGTATTTAATATTACTGGCGGATTAGGACAACCTGCCAAGTCTGATAAGGTACTAGTTGCAGGTATGCAGGGAACTAGTTCATTATCTACTAATGAGGATAGTACTAAGGATATGTATGCGGTAGAGTTCTGTGGTTACTTCCCTACTGATAATCCCAAGTATAGTATCATAGTTTCCATTAATAAGGCTGGATTACCAGCAAGTGGTGAACTAATGGCAGGTGATGTATTTAAGAAGATAGTTGGATTACTATTTCCTTATTGAATTATACTCATAGCTATTAATATAATATTCAACCTTTCTTAGTCATATATCTATATATAATACCCCTATGCCGGGAAGGTTGAATATTTATAAATGGTAAGAGGGATATGCGCAAGAAGTTCATCAAATCAAGTCGCCCAACCTATAAGAAGCGAATTAAGAAAGCTCAACAAGGAATGAAGTTCGTAAGTTATAATCCAGTAAGTAATCCTACAATAGATTACACTGACATTACTAATCCTATTAATCCATTCAGCGAATATAACTTTAATACAGTTTACGATAAACCAGAAGCATTAGTAGTACCAGTAAGAGATACTGAAGAAACTGATGTAGTAGCTAATAATCCTACAGTAGAGCCAGTAATTAATAAGCCAGTAGCTAGTAAACCTGTTACCGATAAACCTGTTACTAAAACTGCCAACTCAACTTGGAAGAGTCCATATACTAACAGAAAGCAATGGGCTACAGAACTTATTAATGCCTATAAGAAGGCAGGTATTACTAATGATAATGCAATTAGAATGTTATTAGCACAAGACGCATTAGAATCTAGTTGGGGTAGGTCTGCACAAGGTAAGTACAACTTTGGCAATTTAACTACTGGTAGTTCATGGAAAGGTGATTATGTAACTGGTAATGATAAAAATGCTAAAGGTGAAGCTATTAAGCAGAAGTTTAGGTCTTATAATTCTATGGATGAGTATGCAGCAGACAAGATACAATTCTTAAAGAGACTATATGACTTTGATGAGAATGATGATATTAATAAGTTTGTAGCTAAGCTTACTGGTTCTAATAAAGGTAAGAGAAGATATGCAGAAGCTAAGGAGTATGCCAATTCATTAAGAGGCGTGTATAATAGTTTCAAAGCAGGTGGTATTATTAAATACCAAGAACCTGCACAACCTATTAATAGGTCTGCGATAAGAACAGATGCAGATAAAGAGGTTTCTGAATACAATAGAGCCGTTTATAGTAGTGTGAATCCTACATGGGGTATTCCTAACAGTATAATTCAGGCGGGACGACTTGCCACTCAAGCTAGAATTAAATCTTGGAAAGACGACCAAGACAACATGGAGTATTCTGTAGGGACTCAAGTTGGAGATTCTGTAGCAGATGCGGCTTGGCGTAAAAGATTAGGACTGTCTTATGATAATAAATTCCTTCCCTCGTTCAATGGAGATACTGTCAGATTGCCTAAGCAACTAGAGTTGGAAATCCCTACAGATACCAACATGCTAAAGAAGCGAATAGCTCGCACAGAAGAGCTTATGCAATTATCACCTAAATATGGAAATAGTCATATTATAAATGTAGCTTTGAGGTCAGACCAACGTGCACTAAACGGATTGCGTGAAACGTATAAAACAGGTAAGACTGTAGGGATTGACGAGTATAGTAACAACAGTAGACAATTAGTAGATAATGGGGTGATTAATGAAGATTATATATCTCCACTTAACGTATTTAGGAACTATAATATTAGATATGACAAGCCTACCAATAAGATGTATTATAGTAAATCTTATGACTTCGATACAATGGAACATAACTGGGATAGATTTGTTCCCGGTAGTAAGTTTTACATAAGAGGAACTGTTAATTTAGATGGAAAGAAGTAAAATGAATAAGATAGTTAGAATAGCTTTAATTGCAGAGAGTATAATTGTTGTATGTATTGATTACATACTAGGATTATTAAGCAAAACACGAGTACTTCAATATTATTATATGAACATTAGATGTTGGCTCATAAATATAGAGAACATGCTTTTATTGATAATTATAGTAACGCTATTCTATTTATTTATAAAACGAATAAACAAATGAATTAATATGACTGATGAATTAACAAACTACAAAGTATCAGAAGATACGGACTATGCAGGTAATGTAGCGGTAGCCACTACAGGCAGAATTGAAAGGTTAGTGCTTACTTGCTACCTACAAGGTAAGTATTGCATAGTTACAGAGTACAATGGAGAGTATTCCATAGTAATGAAAGAAGGAGATACAATTAAAGTATCTCCTATATTTACAGAGATTGTTGCGATGTTACGAGAACTGCCTTGTAAGTCTAGTCGGGTAATGGAATGAGTTCTGTAATTGGCACAGAGAACTCTTTATCATCTGCCTTACTTTCTTTATAAGTCTTGTTGCAAGTGTCACAGGTAGGATAAATGTAAACAGTATCGTCTGAATTATCAGCCTTTACGACATGAGCACCTACCATTTCATTAATAGGTACATCTAAGTCACAACATTCACAATGCCATGATTGGTACTTAGATATATCTTCTTTAACATGTTCCAACCAGTAGTCAAACCAGACCTCAGAATTATCTGTAGTACCTTTGGCATGTTTGACTTTTACAGACGGAATGAATTCAATTGTGCACATAATCTTATAGTTTAATGGTTAATAACCACAAATATACAGATTATTATCAATATAGCAAGTAGATAACTAATCTTAACATGCTTATAAACAACAAAGCCCGAACTTAGTTTAATTACTAGGCTCGGGCTTTATTAATTATAAAGTATGAGTATTTAATGTGTGCAATTTCACTAAATACAATATTGATAATCTTAATAGAGAGAATGACCTGTTTTATTATTCCTGTAAACCTTTCGTATTAGTGTGGTTGTCTATCTAGGATAATCGTTATAAATTCTTACACGTAAATGTTCTATAATAATAAAGAAGTTGTATATTTGTGCTTAGCATTTCAAATTATGGTTTCTATTAACTTAATGCTATAATTGATAATTAATAAATATAAAGAATAGACCATGAGGTGGGAGTTAGTATTAGAAGAACGACAAAGAAGATTTGAGGAGCTCTTGCAAGATTGTATAAATGGAGATTTGGATAAAATAGCAAGAGAAGATGTCTCACTTATAAATAATGTGAAGAGTTTAATATGTGCTATAGAACACCATAAATATGATGTATTACGGTTGTTATTAAATAAAGGTGCTGACCCCAATTCTAGTTTACACTGGCAACATGACCGTAACCATAAGTTTTATATAGATACAACTCCATTGATAGAGGCAATTAAAATAAGTGATTTAGAATCTATTAAAATATTACTCGATAATGGTGCGGATGTTAATCTTTGTAAGGAAGTAAGGATTGATTATAGAAGGTCAAACTTTGATTGGGAGAGAATTAGGTGGAAAGTACCTCCTGACGATTTATTAATAAAAACAAGAGAGAAGAGAACAGATTATGAGAATCTGTATGTTTGGCGATATTATAGGGGAGAGTTAACCAATGTAGCTCCTATACAAATCGCATATAATAATCATGATGATAACATTGTTGATTATTTGTTATCTAGAGGGGCTAAGATGAAGGTTAATATGGGACATCTTGAAATCTTCCCGTTCCCCTTTACTACTTTAGATGAAATGTTGAGACGCTGTAAATTGTATTTCATCAAAGAAGTTGGACTATGTGAAGAGCGATATTTGGCTTTACGTACCCAAGTTAGAGAGTTTGAGAGTACTAAAGAATTATTAAAGGGTTATGAAGTACGAAATGCTGTGCCACATCCGATTAGAATTGTCTCAACAGCAGTACTTCTTCTAGATAATTCTCTTGAATTTAAATCTCAATACATGGCATTATACTCACTATTTATTTTAGAATATTGGAATGAAACAATAAACTCGAAGACCCATATTGCAGCTTATGCAAAGATTGATGATATTGGATGTTTGATATGTCACCTTGTAAGGGAAGCAGAATATTCGGAATATACGAGGCAATCAATAGGTTTACAATAAGGAAGCTATTTGGGCAATAATCTAGTTATATTTGATAGTTGGCAGTTGAATAATGATTCTTATGTAGCTATTATTAATACTACCTTTTATTGCAGAATATATTTATATAATACCCCTATCTATGAAAGGTTGAATAGTTGCATTATAAGTATAATTCACTACCTTTGCAGCGTGGGTAAATCCTACAAAGGAGATTATTAATTTATTGGATAACTAATCTTGTTCTACATAGTTGATGTAAACCAATATGTAAACCGGAGTATAGTTAGCGTAGGAGAGATTTATAAAGCTTTCATTGTAATGTGTTGATTATTAAAGATATATTGCAATCGTATTCGACCGGCGAAGTTGCCGGCAAGAAGGACTTAAAATCCTTTGGCCATTGCGGCTGTGCGGGTTCAAGTCCCGCTTCGAGTACGAGTATTCTTTATAAGGCTTCATGAATCATTGATTCATGAAGCCTTTTTATTTTTATGGGTGTATAATATACATTTTATTTATTTTCTGGAAAGCTCTATATGATAGCTGCTTGGAAGAAATAAACCAAAAAAAAGTTATAATATTTTTTTATTGTGTTATTAATCTTTTATTTTGCTTTTAGATTATGATTTAATGTATAATATTATATTGAATCATTCCTTAGACCTAAATATATGTAATATTTGATTTAACCGCTAACACTGAAAAATACTAGAGAGATGGAGAATAATGACAGGCAGATTGAATTAAAGTTTCAGAGGTTTTTCACTGTAAATTTTCCAAAGGTAAAGAACTTTGCTCAAATGCTGCTAAAATCGGAAGCGGATGCAGAAGATGTGGCTCAAGATGTTTTCTGTAAGCTCTGGTTGCAGCCTGAGTTGTGGCTGGATAATGATAAAGAACTAGACAATTATATTTTTATAATGACTAGAAATATAGTTCTGAATATCTTTAAACATCAACAGGTAGAACAGGAATATCAGTCGGAAGTTATAGAGAAGACTCTTCTTTATGAATTAACAGAAAAGGAAGAGATCTTGAATAACGTATATTATAAGGAGATGTTGATGATTATTCAACTCACCCTGGAGAAAATGCCGAAGCGTCGGAGGTTGATATTCGAACTTAGTCGTTTCAGGGGATTAAGTCATAAAGAAATAGCTGATAAACTCGATGTTTCTATCCGAACAATAGAGCATCAGGTTTATTTGGCATTGATCGAATTAAAGAAGGTACTCCTCTTTTTTATTTTTTTTCTCTAATATTTTTAAGTAGTATGTATGTAGTAGTTGTATTTAGTGTATAAAGCCCAAAAAAGAAAGAAAAAGATTCATGAAAAATTATATTCAACAACTCGTAGAATTATTCGGCCATAATAGCTATTCAGCCGGAACACAGAAGAAAGTGCAACAGTGGTTGGCTGATGAGGAGCATGTTGATGAAAAGAGTGAGGCTCTTCGTGAGCTATGGAAACAAGCCGGAGAGCAGAAAGTGCCTGATGGCATGCAACAATCAATACAACGAATGCGGCAGAATCTGGGAATGCAGTCTATCACTTCACGTAGAAATTACCAGTTGCTTATATGGAGAGCTGCAGCTATTTTCTTGTTAGCAGTCTCATCCGTTTCTATTTATTTGATGTTGGAAAAGGAACGGCCGGAAAAAGATTTAGTTGAATGCTATATACCGACAGCGGAAATTCGTGAACTTACATTACCGGATGGTACATATGTCATGCTGAATTCGAAGAGTATACTACTATATCCGGAAAAATTTACAGGAGAGACTAGAAGCGTATATTTGATTGGTGAGGCCAACTTTAAAGTGAAACCGGATAAGAAGCATCCTTTCATTGTAAAGGCCAATGATTATCAAGTTACTGCTTTAGGTACTGAATTTAATGTAAATGCTTATCCGGAAAATAGCGAACTGATGGCTACTTTGCTGGAAGGTAGTGTGAAAGTTGAATTCAATAACTTGCTGTCCAATATTATTTTAAAGCCTAATGAACAGTTGGTATATGACAAACATACGAAAGCGCACAATCTGCGGATGCCTGAGATAGATGATGTGACGGCATGGCAACGTGGGGAATTGGTTTTTAGTAATATGTATCTGGAGGATATTTTTACAAGTCTTGAACGCAAATTTCCTTATGCTTTTGTATATAGCCTTCATAGCTTGAAAAAGAATACATATAGTTTCCGCTTCTCCAAACAGGCGAATCTGGAGGAAGTTATGAAGATTATATCGCAAGTTGTAGGAAATGTAAACTATGTTATCAAGGGAAATAAGTGCTATGTAACTAGTAAAGAATAAATATATTGTAGAACCTTTTAAATTTAATACGTAATGCAAAAAAATACCCGGAAGGAATGGCCGTTCCTCCCGGATATGAAATCAATCTCTTTTAATATTAGCGTAATATTGACGCTATTCTGAATGATCCTAGAATAATAACCAATTAACTAATACTAAAGATGCTACAAATCTACGAAAAAATAGCAGAAAAAATAGCTCATAAGCGGGTCTTTCTCACTTTTTTAAGTCTTATTCTTATACAGACTTTCGCTTTGGCTCAAAATGATAGTAAAATAACTATCCAGCAGAAGAACATCACTGTCATTGATGCCTTAAAAACTGTGGAAAAACAGTCCAAAAAGTCTATAAATTATAGTGATTCCGAATTAAAAGGAAAAGTAATAGCCCAGTTAAACTTGCAGAATGCATCCCTCGAGACCGCACTTGATACCATCTTAAAAGGGACGGGCTTTTCATTCCAGATTCAAGGTAACTACATCATAATAGCTGAAAAGAAGCCTGTAGTTGCACAAACCCTTAAAAATATCAAAGGAAAGGTTACTGATGAAAGCGGTGAACCGTTGATTGGAGTAAATATATCTGTGGATGGTAGTTCTACAGGTACGATTACCGATTTCGATGGTAACTTTACGATCAAGGCGGCAGAGAAATCTATTCTCAAAGTATCTTATATCGGATATGCTGCACAGATAATTCCTGTTTCCAAGAAAGATTTCTATCCGGTTGTAATGAAGCAGGATACAGAAGTGCTCGATGAAGTTGTTGTGACGGCATTGGGTATCAAACGTGCAGAAAAGGCGTTGTCTTACAATGTACAACAAGTCAAGGGAGATGCTCTGACTACAGTAAAAGATGCTAACTTCGTAAACTCGCTGAACGGTAAGATAGCCGGAGTGAGTATTAACAAAAGTGCTAGTGGAGTTGGTGGTGCGACACGTGTTGTAATGCGTGGTGCAAAATCTATTGAAGGTGATAACAATGCTTTGTATGTGGTGGACGGTATTCCTTTGTTCAATACCAATATGGGAAATACCGACAGTGGTATTATGGGTGAAGGTAAGGCCGGAACAGAAGGAATCGCCGACTTCAATCCCGAAGATATTGAAAGTCTTTCTGTTTTGAGTGGTCCTTCGGCTGCTGCGTTGTATGGTAGTAGTGCCGCTAACGGTGTAATTTTGATTACCACTAAAAAAGGAAAAGAAGGAAAACTTTCAGTGCAGTTCTCTTCTTCTTCAGAGTTCAGCAAAGCTTATATGACTCCTGAGTTTCAAAATACGTATGGTAACAAAAAAGATATGTATGAAAGCTGGGGTGAGAAACTGTTGACTCCTACAAGTTATGATCCCAAGAAGGATTTCTTTAATACCGGAACAAACTTTATTAATTCGGTTACGTTGACCACCGGTACGAAATCGAATCAGACTTTTGCTTCTGTTTCTTCTACCAATTCCAAAGGTATTGTGCCTAATAATGAATATGATCGTTTGAATTTCACAATCCGTAATACGGCAACTTTCTTTAATGATAAATTACAACTCGATTTAGGTGCGTCGTATGTGAAACAGAAAGACAAGAATATGGTATCGCAAGGACAATATTGGAATCCGGTGATGGCCGCCTATTTGTTCCCTCGTGGTGAAGACTTTGATGGAATTAAGTCATTCGAACATTTCGATGAAAGTCGCCAACTTCCGGTTCAGTATTGGCCGGTGGCAGATCCGGTATATGCTTCACAGAACCCTTACTGGACTGCTTATCGCAATGTAGCTACGAATGAAAAGAGTCGTTATATGTTCAACGTAGGGTTGACTTATAATATTACCGATTGGTTGAATGCGACAGCCCGTTTCAGAATGGATGACACACATGTATTGTTTGAACGCAAGATTTACGCTTCATCCGACGATAAATTTGCGGAAGGAAAGAAAGGACTGTATGGATACAATAACTATGAAGACCGTCAGGAATATGCCGACTTTATGTTGAACGTAAATAAACATATAGCTGATTTCAGTATTTCTGCCAATGCGGGTTGGAACTATTCTAACTATTGGGCATTGGAGAGAGGATACAAAGGGACATTATTGGGAGTGCCCAATAAATTTGCGGCTTCTAATATCGATCCGGCTAATGGTCGTATCTCAGAAAAGGGTGGTGATAGTCGTGTACGTAATCATGCTGTTTTGCCAATTTGGAACTTGGTTGGAAGAGTATGCTTTATTTGACGCTGACCGGACGTAATGACTGGAATTCACGTTTGGTGAATACCGATGAAGAATCTTTCTTCTATCCCTCAATCGGTCTGTCCGGGATTATTTCCGAGATGGTCAAATTGCCCGAATTTATCTCTTACCTGAAAGTTCGTGGTTCGTATACGGAAGTCGGTGCGCCTGTATCCCGTTCGGGACTGACTCCGGGTACGGTAACTACCCCTATTGTGGGTGGTGCATTAGATCCTACCGGTATCTATCCGTTTACTGATTTCAAGGCAGAGCGTACAAAGTCATACGAATTTGGATTAAGTCTGAAGTTGTGGAATAAATTAAGTGCGGAGGTAACCTACTATCATTCTAATACATACAATCAGACCTTCTTGGGTGATCTTCCGGAATATACCGGATACAAGCAGATTTATTTGCAGGCCGGTAATGTGGAAAATCGTGGTTGGGAGGCTTCATTAAGCTATTCCGATCAGTTTAAGTTCGGATTAGGAATCTCTTCAACATTGACATTCTCTCGAAATATAAACGAGATTAAGGAGATGGTTGAAAACTATCATACGGATTTGATGGATGAACCGATTAATATTCCGGAGGTTTTGAAGGATGGTGGTCGTGTCATCTTGAAAGAAGGCGGAAGTATCCACGATATTTATGCCAACACCTTCTTGAAGAAAGACCACCTGGGATATGTTGAGGTAAAGAGCGACGGAACCTTTGGAATGGAAAAGGGGGAACCTGTTTATTTGGGAAAAACTTCTCCTGACTTTAATCTGGGATGGAGTAATATGTTGACATACAAAGGCTTTGGACTCGGATTCCAAATCAACGGGCGTTTTGGTGGTGTGGTGACCTCTTCTACAGAGGCATTGCTTGATCGTTACGGTGTGTCCAAACGTTCGGCTGAGGCTCGTGAAGCGGGAGGTGTATTGTTGAAGGGACAAGGTCTGGTAGATGCGAAGTCTTATTATCAGATGACAGGTACGGGAAATTATGAAACTTCCGGTTACTATGTATACAGTGCCACCAATATTCGTTTGCAAGAACTTACCTTTAGCTATACTATGCCTAATAAGTGGTTTGGTAACGTGTTGAAAGATGTTACAGTTTCGTTTATAGCCAACAATCCTTGGATGTTGTATTGCGAAGCTCCGTTCGATCCGGAACTGACTCCTTCCACTAGTACTTACGGACAAGGTAATGATTATTTTATGCAACCGAGTGTTCGTAGCTTTGGCTTCGGTATTAAATTTAAATTATAATACACCTTCTTTATTATGAGAAAAATGAATCATTTTAAACTATTAGCGGTGATATGCGCAATGGCGCTATTTGCCTCATGCAATTTTGAAGAAATCAATACCAACCAATTTGAGATGAGCGACGGAGAAGGTGCGATGGATGGTTTTGAAGTCGGAGGGCTGATTACAGCTATGCAACGGACAGTGATTCCCGTAGGCACACAGGCTGATGATACAGATGTTATCAATGAATATCAAATAGCTTATCATCTGTCGGCCGATAATTGGAGTGGATTTTTTGGCGAGAACAACAGTAACGGTTGGAACGCAGGTAGTAACAATACTACTTATTATTTGTTGGACAATTGGATAAAAGCGACCTATACACAGTCTTATACCAATGCTCTTGATCCTTGGAAGAAATTGAAAATAGCGTCCGAGAAAAATGGTACGCCCGAAGTCTTTGCTTTGGCTCAAATTCTGAAGATTTCCGCTTGGCACAAGACACTTGAAAGTTTCGGTCCGATGCCTTATTCTCATGCGGCGGACGCTACAATGAACATTCCGTTCGATTCGGAGAAAGAGGTGTATACGGCGATGTTTGAAGAATTGACCGCAGCCATTGAAGAATTAACGGAAAAGGCGGAAAATGGGGTGAATGTAATGGGCGCTTATGATGCGGTATATGCCGGAGATGCTACCAAATGGGTGAAATACGGCAATTCGCTGATGCTTCGTTTGGCTATGCGTGTCCGCTTCGCTGATGCGGAACTGGCGAAAAAGTATGCTACTCAAGCAGTGAATCATTCTATTGGCGTGATGACGGCTAAGGATGATGCGGCTCAAATGAGTCAAGGAGCGGGTATGACTTTCCGCAACAACATTGAATGGTTGGCAGGCAACTATAATGAAGCTCGTATGGGTTCTTCCATCTTTTCTTATCTGATGGGATATGAAGACCCGCGTTTGAGCGTTTATTTTTTGCCGATGGATGGTAATGCCTCTTATGGTGTTGAGGCTTTCGACGGAAAAACGTATCAAGCGGTGCCGGCAGGGCATGCCAATGCGCAGAATGATATCTACAAATCTTGCTCAAAGCCCAATATTCAAAGTGGAACTCCTACATATTGGCTGCGTGCATCGGAAGTTTATTTTTTGCGTGCGGAAGCAGCTTTAGTGTGGGAAGGTTTCGGCAGTGCGGATTCATGGTATAAACAGGGCATTGATATGTCTTTTCAGGAGAATGGTGTGACCGCTCCTGTAGACGATTATATGAATTCCAATTTGGCACCTCGGGCATATGTTTTTTCCCATTATCAGTATGGGCAAACACTTTCTGCTCCGTGTGAGACTACTGTCAAGTTTGAAGGAACAACAGAGCAGAAGTTGGAAAAAATTATGATTCAGAAATGGATTGCTTTGTTTCCTAACGGGCAGGAAGCGTGGACGGAATGGAGAAGAACCGGTTATCCGAAGTTGAATGTCATTAAGACTTTGAAAGGAGCAGTGCAAGGCGCAACTCTTGAGGGTGGTATTCGCCGTATGATTTATCCCACTAGTTTTTCTCAGACTAACGAGGGAAAGGCTATTTATGAAGCAGCCTTGAAGTTGTTCAATAACGGTGCAGGTGGCGAAGATAAGTCTTCTACCCGTTTGTGGTGGGATTGTAAGAGATAACCTACATGTATCATTTTAATACAGATGAAGAATATGAAATCATTAAGAAAATTGTTATATATTATTCCATTGACAGGCATGATGGTAACTTCTTGCATGGATGTGGAGAATATTGAGATAGACCATATAGGCGGGTATGCCACAATGAACAATGCGGAGAGTGAGGCATATTATGCCAATCTGCGCGCCTATAAGGCGACTGCTTGGAATTACAATCGTCCCGTAGCTTTCGGATGGTATTCCAATTGGGCGCCTGCTGGAGCTTATCGAAGAGGATATCTCTCTGCTATGCCCGATAGTATGGATTTTGTTTCAATGTGGAGTGGCGCTCCAGGACGTTATGAAATCACTCCGGAGCAGAAGGCAGATAAAGAGTTTGTGCAAAAGGTGAAAGGAACGAAACTGTTGCAGGTAAGTCTGCTTTCTTATCTTGGTAAGGGTGCGACACCAAATTCGGTATACCTCGAAGTGGAAAAACAAGCGGAGGAAGAAGGCTGGTCGGCGGCTCAATTGGAAACGGCGAAGAAACAAGCCCGTTGGAAATATTGGGGATTTGAAGGTCAGTTTGAAAGTGAAAACCATTATGCATGTCTGGCGAAGTTTGCCAAAGCTCTGTGCGATTCTTTGTATGCAAACGAATGGGACGGTTATGATGTAGACTGGGAAATCGGTAGTGGTGTGTTTGATATGGATGGCACATTGAGTCAGAATAAGCATTTGATTCATTTGGTTAAAGAAATGAATAATTACATTGGCCCGAAAAGCGATCCGGAAGGTAAAGGACATAAAATGATCTGTATTGATGGAAATATTTATGAGCTTACCCATGAATTGGATGAGTATGTCGATTATTGGATTATACAAAGTTATGGTAGTTCCAATCCCGGTTTTGATGGTTATGGCGTTGATCCTAAGAAAATAATCTGCACAGAGAACTTTGAAAAGTATGCCACTAATGGAGGTCAATTGCTGAAGCAGGCAGCTGCTATGCCGCGAGAAGGTTATAAAGGTGGAGTAGGAGCTTATCGCTTCGATAATGATTATGACAATACGCCAAATTATAAATGGATGCGTCAGGCTATTCAAATCAATCAGCGGGTTTTCAATGAATGGAAAGCGAAACAAAACGAAGCGGAAAATAAACCGCAGGAATAAGTGGACTTATAAAATTCTAAAACAGTAAAAAGATGATGAATAAACATATATTCTATTATTTGATGGTAGGTAGTATGGCGTTATTGTTGGGCGCTTGCAACGACAGCATGAATGAACCTGCTGGAGCCTAAGGTTTATTTCGAAAGCAAGGAATATAATTTCTCGGTGGAAGATGAAATGGATGTAATGACATTTGATCTGGTTTCAAGACTCTCGTCAGCAACTTCCTCTCAGGTAGACGTATCATATAGTGTAGCCGAACCAAGTGTAGTAGACGAATACAATGCAAAGTATGGCACAAATTATGAGATGCTTGATGTTTCGCAGGTAAAGCTAAGCAGTACGACATCTTCTATTTCGAGTGGAAAATTGTATGCGGATAATGTAGAAGTCGAACTTTCCGGGTTAGAAGCCTTGAAAGCCGGGAACTCGTATGTTTTGCCTATGCGGGTGCATTCGTCTTCGGTGTCGACTCTTTCCGGAACAAACATTGCATATTTCTTTTTCTCCAAACCGTTGAAAATTACCAAAGCTGGTAACTTCAGTAATCACTATATTTCTGTGAAGTTCCCTGTCGGTACTTTCTTCTCGTCATTCACTTACGAAGCATTGATTAATGTGGATTATTTCCTCGATAATAATACGATTATGGGAACTGAAGGTGTGATGATCCTCCGTATCGGTGATGCGGGAGGAGGAATTACTCCTAAAGATTATTTGGAAGTGGCCGGAAGACAGAACTACCGTGTAACGAAACCGTTGTTAACAAATCGTTGGTATCATGTAGCGTTGACTTATGATCAACCGACAGGAAAAACAGGCATTTATGTAAATGGTGAGAAATGGGCTGGTTCAGATTGGGGGATTGACGGTTTTGATCCGAATTCGGATATGGGTTTTTATATTGGTAGAATCTATGGTTTTAAATGGGGTGAACGTCCATTCCATGGTAAAATGAGTGAAGTCCGTGTTTGGAGTGTAGCCCGTACGGAAAATCAACTTAAGCAGAATATGCTGGGTGTTGACCCTGCTTCAGAAGGCTTGGCACTTTATTATAAACTAGACGGATCGGAGACTCAGGAAGGTGGAGTTATCAAAGATGCCACAGGGCGTATAAACGGTACTACAAATGGAATTACTATTAAGACGTTGGATGCTCCGATAGCTATCAATTAATGGAACACACAAATTTGTGAGAGATTTTGCTCTTTGCATTTTTGAATATGAGTGAAAGCCTGCTTACTGAAAAGATAATATTCTTTGGGTAAGCAGGTTTCTTTTATTTATGTTTGTTTTATGAAGAAGTTACTATTTCCCCTGTTTATATCTTTTCCATCTAAATGTTTTTGCCAGTACCTTTATACATATAATTTATGCGGTTCATGTAAACCAATATGTAAACCGGAAAAATACGAATAAAATCTGTTGAATCCATAAAGCGAAGATATTACGGAGAAAGCTTTCTACTGTAATTATGATCTTTTTAGGGAACTTCTCAGATAATGATTGGCGCTGCTTCCAATGACATAAGATTACAGACGAAGGTGGAGATAAAATAGGAGATATTATCTTTGGCAGTTCGATATGTTCTAAGTACATTTGTTTCTGATAAAAGAAATGAATGTTCAAGATGAATATGGAAGAAAGTAATAACGGAAGCAAGAAACTGCAAATACGCAATAGTACGGCTGAATTTCTTATTTTTCAGATAGAGAATAAAGAAGAAGGCATTGAAGTGCTTTATCAGGACGAAACTTTGTGGCTGACGCAGAAGACGATGTCGATATTGTTCGATGTTGATATACGCACAATTAATGAACATTTGAAAAATATATATTCGCAAGGAGAAGTAGATAAGAATACAACTATCCGGAAAAACCGGATAGTTCAAAAAGAAGGTAATCGGAATATTTCTCGTGAAGTTTTTATTTATAGTCTTGATGCCATCATTTCAGTCGGCTATCGCGTCAACTCCGTGCGCGCCACTCAATTTCGGCAATGGTGTACATTTATACTTCGGCAGTTTGCCATTCGTGGATATGTCATTGATAAAAAGCGAATGGAGAACGGATCATTCATCAATGAAGATTACTTTGAACATTTGCTTGCTGAAATCCGGGAAATACGATTGAGTGAGCGACGTTTCTACCAAAAGCTAACAGATATTTATGCTACCAGCATAGACTATAACCTCAATGCCCCGACCACACGTTTGTTTTTCAAAAAAGTCCAGAACAAAATGCACTATGCAGTTCATGGACACACGGCGGCAGAACTTATTGTAGAGCGTGCCGATGCAGAGAAGGAACACATGGGACTAACTACCTGGGAGAAAGCTCCTAACGGAAAGATTGTAAAAACAGATGTGTCGATAGCAAAGAATTATTTGAAAGAAGAAGAACTGGAGTCAATGGGACGGTTGGTCAATGCTTTTCTGGATTTGGCAGAAGACCGGGCAAAGCGGCATATTCCTATGACAATGGAAGATTGGGCAAAACGTATAGATAAATTCTTGGATAGCGATGACCGCCCCATATTAAATGATTCAGGAAAGATGTCTGCCGAACAAGCGAAAGATTATGCAGAAACCGAATTTGAGAAATACCGTATCTTTCAGGACCGTGTGTTTCAGTCTGATTTCGACAAGTTGAATACAACTCGAAGTAATACAAAGTAAGATTTACGACATACGCGGGTAAAAGGTGATGTTAGACTTTGATTTGGCGGAAATGTACGGAATAGAAAACAGGGTGCTAAAACAAGCTGTTAGACGTAATTTAAAAAGGTTCGAAGGTGAGGACTTTATGTTTGAACTCACGAGGGACGAACTTTCAAGATCACAAATTGTGACCTTGAACAAAGGAAGAGGCAGCAATTTTAAATATATGCCTTTTGCTTTTACGGAACTAGGCGTAGCAATGCTTAGTAGTGTTCTAAACTCTGATACTGCTATTGGAATAAACAGGGGTATAATGCGTGCTTTCGTTGCGGTTCGTCAGTTACTGTTAAACCCGCCGACCGATCCAGTATATGAACTTCAAAACGAAGTCAAGGAACTAAAGGAGTACATAGAGGAAGTATTTGCAGACTATAACGACATCAATGACGACACTCGGACGCAGTTAGAATTAATAAATCAGACGTTAGCCGAATTGCAGGCGCAAAAGGCTTTAGCAGATAAGCCGCGTAATCCTATCGGCTTCGTTACTCCCAAGAAGAAAGAGTAAATAGGCGGTCCGGTTGTTCCGTTGGCTATTCGTTGGTTGCTCTATTGGTTACATGGAGAGTTGGATGCAAATACAACTATTTAGAAAAACTTAATAGCTCAACAGAAAGGTGGAAGACCAGGGCGAACGCTCAATAACTTGTACATCCTATTATTCTCT
>ULQI01028150.1_pt1 | contig 18429 bp, 10 predicted proteins | sample 1954261 | NCBI WGS metagenome assembly ULQI01 (sample SAMEA4835650, study PRJEB28245) | human gut metagenome | biome: gut microbiome; material: fecal sample | place: Denmark | collected 2008 | reverse complement strand
ATTATTTATACTCTACTTCCCTCGATGAAACATCGAGGGAATGAGGCTTCGGGAGAGACGCAACTCGATGCCTCCCTTGTGGCTATTCTCCTCGCCGACCGTTCGAGCGGCGCTTTCATCCGCTGGGCCTGCAACGCCTACACTACCCACGGCGAGTCCTATGCGGCGGATCAAGAGATCTACCCCCATCAGGTGCATCTGATTCAGGAGCGCACCCGCAAGACGCAGGAAGAACAGCGCGACCGCACCAAAAAATCCGCCGAAGTCTTTACCCCTGCTTGGCTGTGCAACGCCATGATCAACGCCCGCGATGCCGTTTACTTCGGGCGGGAGGAGGTCTTTAACCGTATGGAGGCTCCATCGTGGACGCCGACGCGCAAGACGATTGACTTTCCGACGACAGCATCTGGCCGCCGTCTCGCGTGGGAGCGTTATATCGATGCCCGCTGTCTGGAAATCACCTGCGGCGAAGCCCCCTTTCTCGTCTCGCGCTACGATGCCGCCGACGGTCGCCCCATCCCCTTGGCGGAGCGCATCGGCATCCTCGACCGCAAGTTGCGTATCATCGGCGAGCATACCTGCACCGCAGAGGACTGGTTTCACTGGGCAAAACGCGCCCTCGAAAGCGCCTACGCTTACGAATACCAGGGCGACAGCCTCTTTCTCGCCCGTCTCAATCTTTTTCTGAGCATTAGCGAGTACCACCGTCACCTGTGGAAACGCCCCCTCAACCGACACCAACAAGAGGAAGTTGCCCGCATCCTCTCGTGGAATCTCTGGCAGATGGACGGCCTGACGGCGACGACTCCCTTTGCCACGGAACAGGGGAAGCCCGAGGATTCCTTATTTGATTTTTACGCCATCACAGCCGAAAGGCGCCCCCTCCGTAGCCTCATCCGCGACTGGCGCGGCAAAAAAACGATTCGATTCTCTGAACTCAACCTATCCACCACCATGAAATTTGATTTTGTCATCGGCAATCCGCCGTATCAGCTGGAAACCGCCAATAAATCCCTTTCCAACGGACAATTGCCAAGTAAAAGCATTTTTCATCATTTTCAGCTGAGCGCGGATCAGATTTCCTCCGGTCTTACCGTCTTGATTTATCCTGGAGGGCGATGGATTCAGCGTTCCGGAAAAGGAATGGCGGATTTCGGCTTACAACAAATCAATGACAGCCGTTTACAAACCTTGTATTATTACCCCGACAGTACCGATCTCTTCCCTGCACAAGTTGCCGAAATTGCGGACGGCATCTCCATTGTGGTCAAAAATGCCCACAAGACGACCCCAAGCTTCCGCTACTTCTATATGCGGCGCGGAGAAAAAACAGGTGTCGAGCTGGAGCCTCCCGGCGAAAATATCCTTCCTCTAGACCCACGCGACGGAGCCGTTGTCAGGAAAATCGAGGATTTTGTTCAAAGAAACAAGTTGCCTTATTTGAACGATAATGTGCACTCAAGAAATCTATTTGGAATTGAGAGTAATTTTGTCGAAAAAAATCGAGATCAGGTTCGCCTCTATCAAGAAGGGGATGCGGTAGATTGCGAGACGGAGATCAAGCTATATGCTAATGACCGAGCCGGGAAAGCTGGCAGAACGACATGGTTTGTTGCACCAAGAAGCATTATTCAGACGAATGAGGCTTACATCTCCAAATGGAAGGTTGTTGTTTCCAGTGCAAACGCCGGGGGACAAAAGAGAGATTGGCAGTTGGAAATCATCGACAATCAATCGGCATTCGGTCGTTCGAGGGTTGCTCTTTCTTCTTTTGAAACGAAGCAGGAAGCGGAGAATTTTTACCACTATGTGAAGAGCTATATTATTCGCTATGCCTTCCTGATGACGGATGAAGCTCTGACAACTTTGGCGCTGAAAGTGCCGGATATGTCAGATTATACTTCTGACAACAAGTTAATCGACTGGTCGCAGGATATTGATAGTCAGTTGCAGAAGCTCATGTCCCTCAGTGATACTGAGTTTGAATACATCAAAAACACGGTGCAGAGTGTACGAGCCTAAAAGGAGAATCCATCCATGAACACCATCAACATCCGAAGCACGAAGAAGGTTGAGCCGAAGTGTTACGCCTACACGACTCCAGAGGTGCAGCGGCACGAGGGCTGGACGAAGATTGGCTACACCGAGCAGGATGATGTCGAGGTGCGCATCCGCCAGCAGACGCAGACGGTGGATGTGCGCTATTGCCTGGAATGGCACGAGTCGGCGCGTTTTGCCGACGGGACGGTGTTTCACGATAAGGCGTTTCATCGTTACTTGGGCAAGAAGGAGGTGGAACGCGAGGGGAATTCGGAGTGGTTTCATCTTGTGCCCGAGGTGGCGCATGGTCATTTTCGGGAGTTTACCCGCAATCGCGGGGTGTTGCAGACGCCGGGTGCGGTGCCTTATGTGTTGCGGGCGGAGCAGGCGGAGGCGGTCGAGCGGACGCGGCTCTATATGGCGAGCCACGCGGGGCAAAGCCCGGAGTTTTTGTGGAATGCCAAGCCGCGTTTCGGCAAGACTTTGGCGGCGTATGATTTGTGCAAGCAGATGGGTGCGCGGACGGTGTTGATTGTGACGAATCGTCCGGCGATTGCTCATTCGTGGTACGATGATTATGTGCGTTTTATGGGGACGGAGTCGGGGTATTATTTCATCAGTGGGGCGGATGCTCTGCGGGGCTTGCCCCATGTGCTGGAGCGCGCGCAGTTGCCGAGTGATGCCGAGGGGTATATCGAGTTTGTGTCTCTGCAGGATTTGAAGGGTTCTCTGTATTTCGGCGGGGAGTTCGATAAGTTGGAGCATGTGCAAAAGTTGACCTGGGATCTGCTGATTGTGGATGAGGCGCACGAGGGGGTGGATACGTACAGGGCGGATGTGGCGTTCGAGCAGATTGCGCGTCGGGCGACGCTGCATCTGTCGGGGACGCCTTTTAAGGCTTTGGCAAATGAAAAGTTCGAGGAGAAGGCGATTTTCAACTGGACCTATGCCGATGAACAGCGCGCCAAGAGGGAGTGGCAGGAGGAGGCGGAGGAGGAAAATCCCTATGCCGCCTTGCCGCAGTTGCACCTTTATACGTACCGGATGTCTGAGGTAGTGCGCGATCGCCTGAAGCAGGGGGCTGATTTTGACGATGACGGCGAAAATGAGGCCTATGCTTTTGACTTGAATGAGTTTTTTGCCACGAAGAGTGACGGTTCGTTTAAGTACGATGAGGCGGTGGAGAGGTTTTTGGAGGCTTTGGCAGGGCAGGAGAAGTTTCCCTTTTCGACGGAGGCTTTGCGCCGCGAGGTGAAGCATAGTTTCTGGCTGTTGGACCGCGTGGACAGCGCCAAGGCGTTGGCGAAGAAGTTGAAGGCGCATCCCGTCTTCCGCGAGTACGAGGTGGTGGTGGCGGCTGGCGATGGCAAGACGGATGCGGAGGAGGAGGCGACATCGACGCTCAAGTCCTTGGATAAGGTGCGCACGGCGATTCGTGCCCACGAGAGGACGATTACGCTTTCCGTCGGGCAGTTGACGACGGGGGTGACGGTGCCGGAGTGGACGGCGGTCTTGATGCTGAGCAATGTGAAGAGTCCGTCGCTGTATATGCAGGCGGCGTTCCGGGCGCAGAATCCCTGCCTGTTCGTGGAGGGGGACGAGTTGCGGCGCAAGGAGAATGCGTATGTGTTTGATTTTGAACCGGCGCGGACGCTGGTGATTTTTGAGCAGTTCGCCAATGACCTGTGTTCGGCGACGGTGAGTGGCGGAGGCGATGGGGAGACGCGCAAAAGGCAGGTGCGCGAGTTGCTGAATTTTTTCCCCGTCTATGGGGAGGATGAGGAGGGGGAGATGGTGGCTCTGGATGCGGAGAAGGTGTTGTCCGTGCCGCGCAAGATTCATGCCGTCGAGGTGGTGCGCCGTGGGTTCATGAGCAATTTCCTGTTCCAGAATATCGGGAATATTTTCTCGGCGCCGCGTCAGGTGGCGGATATCCTCGGGCAACTGCCGACGGTGAAGGAGCAGAAGCCGTCCAAGGCGAAGGAGGGCGGTCAGGAAGAGGGCGGTTTGTTGGACGGCGCCGCGGATTTGCCCCTGAATGAAAAGGGTGAAGTGGTGTTGCCCTTGGATGAATTGACCCGTAAGACAGGGGAGCTTTTCGGGGATAAGATATACAGCGACAATGTTGTGACGCAAACGAAGATCGATGAGGTCTCGACGAGTAACGCGCCGGATAAGAAGGCCGCACAAAATTTAGTGACGATATTGGTGGATACTGTGGTGAACCCCACCCTGCAGGATGCCAAGACGCACTATGGCGATGAGATGAGTAGAGCGTCTGAACATCGTCTCAAAAAGCAGTTGCAGAATCAGGCGACGGTCGCGGTCGGCAAGGCAGCGACGACGCACAAGAAGAATCGCCACGAGACGGAGAAGGCAAAGAAAAGGGCTCTCGACGAGGCGCATGCCAAGGGGCAGAGTGAGGCCGAGGTTCAGGCGATTCAGGATCGTTTTGATGCCGAGCAGAGGGAGAATGAGCGTCGGTATCGAGAGGAGTTGAAGGAGGCAGCGGCAGAGATTGAGAAGAAGGCCAAACAGGCTGTGGTGGATACGGTGGAAACCGAGAAGGTTACCAGGAAGAAGGAGGCGATTGAAGAGGATATTCGCGGTCATTTGCGTGGCTTTGCGCGGACGATCCCCGCCTTTTTGATGGCGTATGGCGACGAGAATACCTGTCTGGATAATTTCGATACGATTCTTCCCGATGAGGTCTTTAGAGAGGTAACGGGGATTTCTTTAGAGCAGTTCCGCATCTTGCGCGATGGGTGCGATTACGAAGATGAGGGTGTCCGGAAGCATTTTGACGGTCATTGTTTTGATCCGATTGTTTTTGATGATGCCGTTCAGGAGTTCTTGGCGTTGAAGAAGAAATTAGGCAATTATTTTGATGAGTCGCAGTCGGAGGATATTTTCGATTATATTCCACCGCAAAAGACGAATCAGATTTTCACGCCCAAGCATCTTGTCATGAAGATGGTCGATATGTTGGAGGAGGAGTCTCCGGGCTGTTTCGATGACCCCGACAAGACGTTTATCGACCTCTACATGAAGTCGGGTCTATATGTGGCGGAGATTGTCAAACGCCTTTTCCGCAGCGAGGCGATGAAGGCGCGTTTCCCGCAGGCGGAGGAGCGTTTACGGCATATTTTCGCGCATCAGGTGTATGGCTTGGCGCCGACGGAGATTATTTACCGCATTGCCTGTGCCTTTGTCCTGGGCTTCGACGAGGAGCTGCGCATCGAGCGGCATCATCTCGCGCGCTTCGATGCCTTGCCGGCGGTCAAAGACGGCACGCTGGAGGAGGCTCTGGACAAGATTTGGGAGAGGTGACCGTGATGACGGCCTGGCTTGGGAGGCTTCATGTCTTGCGCCGCTCCCGTTGAATGAGTGGCGCGGCTTAATTTCCGGCATGTTTCTTTGTGTTTCATGTGCGCAAGCCGATGAAAATTCATGGTTGGCGTTTCAGCCTTTTTTCACGGTCAGGGGCAGTCCCGCCACCATGAAGTAGACTTCATCCGCGCTTTTGGCAAGGAGTTGGTTGGCAATGCCCAGCCCGTCGCAGTAGTGGCGCGTTTCCGCATCTGACTGGCTGATGCCCATGCCGGTTTCAGAAGAAACAAGCACCCAGGGCACAGGGGATTGGCGGATGAGCTTTTTCAAAGCTTCTATTTCCTCAATCAGCGCTTCCTGGAACGGCTCGTAGTCCGTGGGGTCCTTCTGGGCGTACAGGGTATTGGAGGCGAGCAGGGTGACGCATTCCAGAATGACGCCGTCCACCTGGTCCAGCAAGCCGGATTCCCCGACGGCAGAAGCTACATGACGGGGACATTCCAGCGTGAGCCAGCTTTTAGGACGGCGTTTCTGGTGCTTGCGCACGCGGTATTCCATGGAGCCGGCTCCGGGCCAGACTTCCGCCGTGGCGACGTACAGGATTTTTTTTCCGAATCCGGCGGCTATTTGTTCAGCGTATTGGCTTTTGCCGCTTCTGATGCCGCCCAGGACGAGCGTCATGCGTGCGGTATTGGCGTCAGTGTTTAGTGATGTAGCGTTCATGGGATTCTAGCATGGCCTGGTGGGAGTTCAGGAAGTCATCCAGGCTGAAGACTTCCAGCGTAATAAGGGGGGAGAAATGGAGGTCCCACATGGGGTGCAGAATGGCGTCCAGCGTAGCGGCAGGCATGTGGTGCAGGGATTTGTGGTCCCGTTTTTCCAGCCCGTGCAGGTGGCACATGCGTATGTCCGGCAGCCAGAGCGGCAGAAGTTTTTCCGGCCGCAGGCCTTCTTTCCAGACATGGCCTATGTCAAAGCAACGTGAATGGGGTGTAGCGGCTACCAGTTTGTCCAGATAGTCGGTCGGATGGCGTTCCAAATTTTCCAGGGCCAGGCATTCTGGTGCGGGGAGGTGGGGCGTGATTTGTTCCAGACTCCGGAGGATTCGTTCCGTTTCGCGTTCCGTAAGATGGGGGCGCATATCAGGACCGGGAATATGGTCCGTGACCACATGCATGACCCAGGTGTGGGGCTCCAGTTCCCGTGTCAGGTCAATGGCGCGAATGATGTTTTCCGTATAACGGCGGCTTGATTCTTCCGTGGCGAAGCCGCCGTCCGTAGGCAGGTGGACGTTCCAGGTAACCCCGGCATCTGCAGCGATTCCGGCCAGTTCCCGTATTTCCGCAGGGGTAATGAGTTCCTTTCCGCATTCTCCGGCTTCCAGCAGGAGCAGAGCGACATCATCCGCGTAATGAACGCATTCCCTGATGGCGGGCACGTAGTAGTCCGGGATGATGAAGGAGGTGCATCCGATGTTGAGGCCAGGAACGCGGCATTTGTGTGGAGTTTTCATAAAGTGCAGAAGGTGAGCAGGACAAGCCATTCCGTACATTCCACGGTACAGCCGAATACATCCCCGGTAACGCCGCCCAGGCGGCGGCGCGCGTATAGAAGCAGGCCCATGGAACCGGCCAGGGCGGAGAGCAGGGCGTACAGCCCGTTCCATCCTGCCAGAGCGCAGGCAGCCAGGGTGACGGCTGCGGCAGCCAGGGCGTGACCGGGGCGCGTTCCCTGCTTGAACGCTTCCCCCATGCCTCCTGGCCGTGCGCCCGGAAAGCGCATGGCGATGAATATCTGGCTGCGGGCAAGCAATCCTGCCAGAGCGCACGCCGTGAGCAGAAGTTCCCAGGAGCCGTGGGCCGCCAGAGTCGCCAGGGCGGCTCCCTTGAACGCCAGGTTGAAAAACAGGGCCGTGCCGCCGAAGGTCCCCAGGCGGGAGTCTTTCATGATTTCCAGCCTGCGTTCCCGGGATACTTCAATGGGAAGCCCGTCTCCGCAGTCCGCTACTCCGTCCAGGTGCAGGCCGCCCGTGACGGCTACCCAGCAGGCACAGCCGATAACGCCGCAGACCAGGGGGGGGAAGAGCAGGGTTGCCGTCCAGGTCAGGCCACCCGCAAGCCCCCCCACTACCAGGCCAACCAGCGGTAGCCAGGCGGAAATTCCGTTCAGGTCATTTTGCAGCGGCCACGGCCCTACGGGCAGCCGGGTCAGGAAGCCGAAGGCGGAGCGGATGGTGGTGATGACAGCCATGGATACAGGGAAGAAAGGGTCAGCGCGGAACGGTGATGTCCAGTTCCGGCAGGGTTTTCATTTCAGAAAGTACGCGCGTGGCGGCGTCCAGCAGGGGAAAGAACAGGGCCGCCCCCGTGCCTTCCCCCAGGCAGAGGCCCAGGTCCATGTACATGGTGACGCCGATGTGGTCCATAATGAGCTTATGCCCAGGTTCCGCAGAGTTGTGGGAGCCGATGAAGTATTGCGCCGCTTCCGGGCGAATGCCCTGGGCGATGGCCGCGGCCGCCCCGGCAATGAAGCCGTCAATGACGATGGGAACGCGCAGGGAGGCCGCCCCCAGCATCAGTCCGGCCATGGCTCCTATTTCCGGTCCTCCCACCTTCGCCAGCACGTCAATGGCATCGGAAGGGTCTGGCTTGTTCAGGGCGATTCCCTGTTCGATGAGTTTTATTTTTTTGCGGATGACTTCTCCTCTGACGCCGGAACCGCGTCCCGTCACGGTTTCCACAGGGGTGCCCGTGAGCACGGCCACGATGGCGGAAGAGGGGGTGGTGTTGCCAATGCCCATTTCTCCGGCGGCCACAATGTCCAGCCCTTTGTTTTTTTCTTCACGGGCCATGTCAATGCCCACTTGCAGGCATTCCAGGGCCTGTTCCCGCGTCATGGCCGGCTCCCTGCTGAAGTCGTTGGCGCCGTGCATGACTTTTCTTTTGACCAGCCCCGGCAGGTCGCCGAAGTCGTAATTGACGCCTACGTCCACTACGGAAAGGCGTGCTCCCGCGTTGCGTGTAAAGGCGTTGATCGTGCCTCCGCCCTGAAGGAAGTTGCGGGTCTGGATGTAGGTGACGTCCGTGGATGTCAGGCTGAGGCCGTGGTCGGCGATGTGGTGGTCCGCGGCGAACAGGACTATGGCTTTGTCCTTCAGGCGCGGCGCGGGATTGCCGGTCATGGCGGCAATACGGATGGCTACGGGTTCCAGTTTTCCCAGGGCAAGGGGAGGCTTGGCCAGAATTTTCTGATGTTCCAGGGCCGCTTTTGCGGCCTGTTCGTCCAACGGGGGGATATGCAGTTTGTTCATGATGTCCAGAGGCGGGGGGTGAAGAGAAGAAGGAGAGTGAACGCCAGCGTACCCGTGGCGGCAGTCGTCCACATGAGCCGAATGGCCAGGGCCAGGTCGCTGGCGGAGGCTTTGGTTCGCCCTGTTCCTATCCAGGGGTAGTTTGCAGGAATTCCCTTGTAAGAGACCGGGCCCCCGAGACGGAGGCCCAGCGCTCCAGCGAAGGCCGCTTCGCTCCATGCGGAATTGGGGCTGGCGTGGGCGTTCCGGAAGGTCCATCCCATGGTGAGCGCCCTCCGGGCGGAGGTTCCTTCCACCATCAGGGCGGAAAAGGAAATACACGGTAAAATAAGGCGTGCGGGGATGAAGTTGAGCGCGTCATCCGTGCGTGCGGCAAAGGTGCCGAAGTGTCTGTACCGGTCATTTTTTTTCCCCCACATGGCATCCAGGATGTTGAAAACACGATGCGCCAGCGCGGCGGAAGCCGCCCCGGAGGCGCCTCCTGCCAGGCAGCCTGCTGAGGCCCAGAACAGGGTGGAAAAAACGCCATCCGTCAAGTTCTCCGCCACGCTTTCAATGGCCGCTCTGGCGATGCCGTAGACGTCCATCCGTTCCGTATCCCGTCCCACGATCATGGAGACGGAGTGCCGGGCCTCTCCGGCGTTCCCGCTGCGCAGGGCGTTTTCCACCTTCCGGGCATGCTCGGCCAGGCTGCGTGGGGCCATGCAGATGTAAATAACCAGAACGGACGGAATCCAGGGTGCCCATAGGAAGGGTAACAGGGAAAAGGGAAGGAAGAGCGCCGCGCAGCCGAACCATGCGGCAATGCAGGTTGCCAGCGCGGCCGCCATTCCCGCATGAAAAGTTCCTCCCCACCTTTGCCTCGCCAGTGTTTCCATGCGGAGCGCGCACCGGCCGATCAGACAGACGGGATGGAATCTGTTGGGCGGTTCTCCCGCCAGAATATCCAGCAGGAAGGCCGCAGGCAGGATGAACGGGCACGGGAACATGGGTCAGCGTTTCATTTGGAGAGCTCGGTAAATGGTTTTCAGGTCTAGATGTTTCCGGACCACGTCCGCCAGACGGTCCAGCGCTCCGTCCAGGTCATAGGCGGTGTGCAGGGCTGGGTTGGCTTTCAGCCCTGAATCTTTCCTGACCATGTTGATGAATGCGCGGCGGAATTGGTCTCCGTCCAGCATGCCGTGCAAATACGTGGCCCAGATACGGCCTTTGCCGTAGCCGCAGGGGGAGCCGTCTTCCCGGAACATGACGGGGGGGCTGGATTCTTGATGGCTGGTGACGCCATGGTGGATTTCATAACCTGCGGCGGGAACGGGCAGCGGCGTGTTTGCCCGGCGTACGTTGATCAGGGTTTTGGCTGAGGAGAAGGTGGTGGAAAGTTCCAGCAGCCCCAGTCCTGGCGTGCGCTCCTCCGGGGATTCCATGTGCAGCGGGTCCAGAATGTCCGTCCCCAGCATTTGCAGCCCTCCGCAGACGCCCAGAAGCCACTTTCCCTTTTCGGCATGACGGCGGATGGGTTCTTCCAGCCCGGCGGAACGGAGAGAGGCCAGGTCCGCAGCCACGCTCTTAGTGCCGGGCAGAATGACCAGGTCCGGATTTCCCCATTCCTCCCGTGTCCGCACCTGGCGGAGCCGGACGGCCGGATCCGCCGCCAGAGGGGCGAAGTCCGTGAAGTTGGAGACGTGGGCGGGCATGACTACGGCCACATCCAGGCAATCCGCATGTTTCCCGTGCTCCCCGTGGCCAGGGGGCAGCGTGGCGCGGTCTTCTTCCGGAATGTTGATGTTCCGCATCATCGGGATGACGCCCAGCACAGGCTTGCCCGTACGGTTCCGCATGTAGCTGTGCGCCGGGGTAAGCAGATCCGGATCTCCTCGAAATTTGTTGACCACGAACCCCGCCAGCAGTTCTTTTTCCCACGGGGCGAATGTCATCCACGTTCCCAGAAAGGAGGCGTACACTCCGCCACGGTCAATGTCCCCGGCGAGCAGGACTCTGGCACGCGCGTAGCGGGCCATGTTCATGTTGACCACGTCGGCTGATTTCAGATTGATTTCTCCGGGGCTTCCGGCCCCTTCCAGGCAGAGGAGTTCATATTCGTCCGCCAGGGAATCGTATGCTTTGCATACGTCCGGCCAGAAGCGCCTTTTAGCCGTGAAGTATTCCCGCGCGTCCATGCGGCCTACGGGGCGCCCCATCACGATCACCTGGGAGCCGGTATTGGAATGGGGCTTGAGAAGAATGGGGTTCATTCTGGCATCCGGATCAATGCGGCAGGCCTGGGCCTGCACCAGCTGGGCGCGGCCCATTTCCTCTCCCAGCGCAGTTACGCCGGAGTTGAGAGCCATGTTCTGCGCCTTGAACGGCGCCACGTGATAGCCGTCCTGAAGGAAAATGCGGCACAGGGCTGCCGTGAGAACGCTTTTCCCTGCATCGGAGCAGGTGCCCTGAATCATCAGGGCCGGTTTGGGAGCCTTACGGATAATGGAGGGGCCGTTTCCCGCCAGTTCGGCGCGCAGAGCTTCTGCCAGCAGGGAGTGTTCCTCCGGCGTGCGGACGCCGGAGCGCAACCAGCCTCCCGTTTCCAGCCCCGGATAATTGGAACAGTCGCGCAGTGCGATGCCGTATTTTTTCAGGAGCCGGGCTGCCAGGCTATGAGGCGCCCCCGCCAGGCGGAAGAGAAGGAAGTTGGCCTCGGACGGGAGTACGGCGGCGCCCGGCAGGGAGGAGAGCCTGCGGAACAGGTCGTCCCGGCGTTCCCGGTTCCGGGTGCGTTCCCTGTCTGCCCAGGAGGAGGGTTGTGCCAGCACGGCCTTCACCGCTGCCGCCGCAAAGGCATTCACGTTCCAGGCGGGCAGGGATTGCCGCAGCCGCTCCGCGAGCGGAGCGGCACAGATGGAAAAACCGCACCGGACGCCGGCCATGCCGTAAAACTTGGTCAGGGAGCGCAGAACCACCAGGTTGGGAAGGAGGGCTGCTTCATGGAGCAGCGATTCCGCTCCTTGTGCGTAATCCATGAAAGATTCGTCAATGATCCAGAGGACTTCGGGGCGGCTCTGGACAACCCTGTGCAGGGCCGCTGCGTCCAGCAGGCCGCCGGACGGATTGCTGGGATTTGCCAGAAAAACAGCGCTTCCGTCTGCGGCCTGTTCCTCCAGACGGCAAAGAGACGGGAGGAAGGAATTCCGTTCCTCCGTCCGGATGGAAAGAATATCCGTGCCGTGGCGCAGGCAGGCCAGCCTGTATTCGGAAAAAGCGGGTTCCGGAATGACGGCCTGTTTAAGGTTTAATGCGCGCGGAAGAGCGTGAATGAGTTCATTGGCCCCGTTTCCAAATACGAAGCAGCCGGAAGGAAGCCCGTAATGAACCGCCGCCAGTTCCCGCAGATCCGCCGCATCCGGAGAAGGGTAGGGTACTGCGTTTTCCATGGCCTTCCACAATGCCGAAGCGATGAACTCCGGCATACCTTCCGGCCTCAGGTTGACGCTGAAGTCCAAAATATCCCGTTCCGGGCGGCAGGCCTCCTCCGCCAGGGATTTTAAATCTCCGCCATGTGAAAAAACGTTCATGCCACAGTAATTGGAACCGGCGTACCGAAGGGCTGCCCGCGCCGGAGAAGGAAAGGAAGCGCCTTGCAAGTTCGGAATTCCACGTAGCCGGAAGCTTCGCCGGAGACGGGAAATCTTCCCTGTTGCGGGAACGTGGGAACAAGGAGCGTCATGAGCGCATCATGTCCTGTATGCGCCGGGAGTGACAAGACAAAAATGGAAAGCCCTGTGAGGAAAAGAGGGATGGAGAGCAATGCGCTGAAAAGGGAAAACGGCTGCAATTCATCTGGATGTTCAAAGAAAAATTTTTTTGTCTTGTCATACCGGTCTCTTTGGTATTTCATCCGTCCCATGAACCCTTATGGGAAGGGTTACAGACCTCAGGGACGCCCGTAGCCGGGCAGGAAATAAATGGGGAATACCGGTGTGAGTCCGGAGCGGTACCGCCACTGTAAGCGAGCCTGCCTCGCAAGCCAGAAAACCAGCCTGTGAGGTTGTCCAACTGTTCGGCGAGTTACCGAACGTAAGGCACTACAACCATGCTTTATACGAAGAAAGCCCTTCAAATGGGCGCAATTGCTGTTGGCCTTGCCGCATTCGCAGGCCAGTCCTCTCTTGCCGAGTCCGCTAAAAAGGAAGACTCCAAGCCCTCCGTCAGGACGGAAACCATGCAGGTTATGCCGGAACTGACTATGGCGTCCCACTTTGTGGGCGTGCCGTACAACCGGTCTGGAGTGTCCGTTTCCATCATCAATCCGGAAGAATTCCAGAAGGCGGGCATTGAAACCCTGACGGGAGCCCTTTCCCAGACGCCCGGCGTTTTCACGCTGGACGGAGGCGGCACCTGGCAGCGCGGTTCCGTGAGCAACACCGTCATCCGCGGGATGAACAAGGATACCTACACCCTGACCATGGTTGACGGCATGCGCATCAGCGATGCCAACATGTCCGGCAACAAGCTGCTGGGCATCACCAATCTCTTTACGGTGGGCAATGTGGAAGTGGTGAAAGGAGCGCAGGGCGCCGTTTTCGGTTCCGGCGCCATTGGAGGCGTTGTCGCGATGGATACTCCGGAGGGGGAAGGCGATCCCGTAACCAGGATTTTTGCGGAGGCCGGTTCCTTCGGCTCTTTCAACAGCTATGTCACTTCCTCCGGCAAGATCAAGAAGCTTTCCTATTTTGTAGGCGTTGGGTTTGAAACTACGGAAAACGATCCGTCAATCTATCCGGCCATTTATGACAACAGGACAGGCATGAACGATTTCCGCCAGTGGCAGGAAGCCGTGCGCCTGGGCTATGACATCAATGACAAGGTGAAGGTGAGCTTTACCTATCGCCGCCTGGATTCCTACTTTGAATATCCCACGCCGTATGTGGATTATAACCAGTGGCCTTCCGTTCCGGATCCCCATCTGTACAATACGGAAGACAAGAACCGCAGCAACCTGGTGACAGGACGTGTGGATGCGGAAATTTCCAAGCTGTGGTCCACCAGCTTCATGGTGGGGCATTACAACATGGACTATTCCTGCCATACTCCCGGATTTGACTTCCAGCCCAACGTGATGCGCAACCGCCGCTTCCAGGCGGAGTGGCGCAATGCCCTGACGTGGAACAAGGAATGGAAAACCATCGCCGGCATGGCCTGGGACCGTTCCGACTACATGAGCGAAAACAATTACGTTGCCAAGGATGAATGGCAGAGCACGCTTGCCTTCTTTGCGGAGCAAATGTGGTCACCCACGGACAGCTTTGACGCCAGCGTGGCCCTGCGCCTGGAACATGATTCCGTCTGGAACAATCATTTTACGTGGCGTTATTCCAATTCCTGGAAAGTGACGGGCAAGGATTCCCCCACCCGTATTTTCGGTTCCGTAGGGTCAGGTTTCCGCGCACCCACCTGGTTTGAGCAGTATGCGGCCAATTACGGTTATGTAGGCAACCCTGATCTGGATGTGTCCAAGTCCCTGGGCGGCGACTTGGGTGTGGAACAGCGCCTGGCGGACGGCCATTATGCTTCCGTGACGGGCTTCTGGACCCGCATTAACGATGAAATCGGCACCAAGAGCGTAGGCACCTGGCCGAACTCCTATACCACTTACGCCAATTATTCCCACTGCACTTCCTACGGTGTGGAAGTGGCGTTCAAGGGTCAGTTCAAGGACGCGTGGAACAGCGGCTATTATGCCAATTACACCTTCACGATGCCCAAGCGCGATTCCATCGGCAAATACGAGACCATTCAAATGGCCAATACCGCCCGCCACACCGTCAACGCAGAGGTTTATACCTCCCCGGTTGAAAAGCTGACGGTCGGCTTCGGCGTAACGGCCGCCATGGGACGCACGGACTACAACTATGCCCGTCTGGACAATTTCTTTACGGCGCGCCTGTTTGCCCGTTACCAGGCAACGGACAATGTGTCCCTCCATGTGCGTCTGGAAAACCTGTTTGACCAGAAGTTCATCATGACGAATGATTATAACTTCGGTCCGCGTGAAGCCCGTGGATTCGGAATCTTCGGCGGTGTGACGGTCGAATTCTAAGTTCCTTTCAATATTAATTGTTGATTGCTCCCCCATCTTCCGCCTTGCGGACTGTTTCAGGCGAAGTGAACGGTTCCGCGCGGAAGATGGGTTTTCTGTTTTCCGTTGTTTCCGGAATCGGTTAACATGTGGCGGCCATCTGAGTTGTGTTGCGCTGGATATCCATACTGGGGGCATTGGCCCTTTCCGTCTTTCTGGGAGGTGTCTTTTACTTTTCCCAGCGTGAGAAGAATGTGTGGCATGAATTTTCCGGACGGATGGACGGCAGGGGGATGCCTGCCGTATTTGACGGTTTTGTGGAACGCTGGAACAGGGCCGTGGAACGGGAACTGCGCCGTGAATTGGCTGAAGGGGAGAGGAAGGAAAAACTTCTGGTCGTTTTCCGCGGGGAAGGGGACGGCCGGCGTTTGGCGGAACAGGCTCGTTCCGTGGAACGCATCAGGAAAAGGCTGTTATTGAAAGACCATATCCGCCTTCTTCCTTTGGAAGACGTTCCGGACGGATTGGAATGGCAAACCGGAATGGAAGAGCCGGATGTGGGTGATCCGCGCGCCGTCAGGGGTGGAAAAGTCCGGCTGTGGATCAATACTCCATTTCCCGGAACTTTACGTGCTTTCGGGCCGGGAAGTGAAAATTTTTTCAATTACTCCGCCATTGACAACGTGTGGCTTCCCCTCGTGGGGCTTCATCCGGAAACCTTCCGTCCCATTCCGGGCCTGGCGGACCGCTGGGCTTTGTCCGCAGACGGAAAAACCGTTTTTTATCATCTGGATCCGGAAGCGGCCTATTCGGACGGACGCATCGTGAAAGCGCAGGATTTTCTGCTGAACATTTGCCTCCGTACGTCCGGTTTTGCCCGGGATCCGTTCTGGACTACCCTGTTCCGTTCCATGTATGATCAGATTACGGTATACGGGGATTCCGTCATTGCCCTTACGCTGCCGTCCCGCGGGCCGCTGCTGCCTTACATGGCCTGTGCGGATTTTCACCCGGCCCATCCCGGTTTTTACCATGATTTCAACGCGCTGTTTCTGGAACGCTACCAGTGGAAAGTCCCTCCAAATACGGGTGGCTACATGGTTGTTCCCGCTAAAATCCGGATAGGAGAAAGCATTACCCTGGCCCGCGTGAAAAATTGGTGGGCGAAGGACAGGAAGTATTACCGCCATTCCTGCAATGCGGACCAGGTGGAACATGTGTTTGTGAACATGGAAAACAAGGCGGTTGAAATGTTCCGACGCGGGGAGCTGGACATCATGAACGTTCGCAAGCCGGAGGTGTGGGAAGCAGGGCTGGAGCTGCCGGAAGTGCACCGGGGCTATATAGATAAATACAGCCTGGAAGCCAATTACGCCTGTCCCCCGTACGGACTGTATCTGAATTGCTCGGACAAGTTGTTGAAAAATCCGGATATCCGCCGCGGACTGGCGCATTCCGTGAACATGGGCCTGGTGATTGAGACCCTGTTCCGCGGGAATATGAGAAGGCTCGGTTCCTACATGGAGGGGTACGGAGACCTGACTCTTCCGCTGAAAGCTCCAGAATACAGCAAGAAAAAAGCCATGGAATATTTTGCCCGCGCCGGCTACCGGGAAATGGGGACTGACGGAGTGCTGAAAAATGAACGGGGAGAACGGCTGGTGGTGGAACTGACGTTTGCGGATTCATCCACCCTGATGACCAACGTCTGTTCCGTTCTCCGGCAGGAGGGCCTGAAGTGCGGTGTGGACCTGCGTCTGGATTCCCTTACCTACAGTGTCTGTTCCCGTAAGGTTTTTGAAAAACGGTATCAGGCGGCTCTGTGGGCGTGGCCGCTGCAGACGCCGTTCCCCCGGCTGTATGAAACATTCTCTTCCGAACTGGCGTATGATGCCCGCGGAAATCCCGTAGGCAATACGAATAATATTATGGCTGTGTCGGACGCTGGACTGGATGCCGCCCTGGATGCGGAACGCAATGCACCGGATATCGGTTCCCTGAAGCTGGCCCTTCACCGTGCCCAGCAGCGTCTTCATGAACTTTGCGTCTGGATTCCCGGCTGGAGGGAACCCTACACGCATATCGCCTGCTGGCGCTGGATACGCTGGCCGGAATCTCCCACCCGGTTCTGTTCCCCCAGAATTTACAATCCGCTGGAGTCGCACCTGTACTGGGTGGATGAAGAAATGAAGAAGGAGACGCTGGAGGCTCGGAGCCTGGGCGTACCGTTTGAGGAAAAGAATCAAATAATATATCTTGAAAGACAGGATGGTGCCGCTCCGTAATAAAACCGGGTCACCGTCTCCTTTTTAAATTGAAAGGAGGTGGTTTTTCATCATAATCTCCCTCTCATTTACCGTAATTAATTATTAATTCCATAACCATGAAATTATCCTTTTTCTCCGTTCTGCTTCTGGCAGGGCATCTTTGTGCGGCTGCTCCCATGCCTCTGCCGGAATCCAATGACGGAGCCAGGCATGTCTTCTCTACTAATCAAGAAAATTTTTTGATGGACGGAAAGCCCGTCAAAATCATTTCCGGGGAAATGCATTATCCTCGCGTGCCGCGCCAGCACTGGAAGGACAGGTTCCAGCGCATGAAGGCCATGGGCATAAATACTCTCTGTACCTATCTGTTCTGGAATGCGCACGAACCGGAACCGGGCAAATGGGACTTTTCCGGCAATCTGGATTTTGTGGAATTCATCAAGGAGGCGCAGAAGGCCGGCCTGTGGGTCATCGTGCGTCCCGGGCCCTATGTGTGCGGGGAATGGGAATTCGGAGGATTTCCCGGCTGGCTGCTGAAGGATGAAGATTTGAAAGTCCGTTCCCAGGATCCCCGCTTCCTGGAACCGGCCATGGCTTATCTTAAAAAAGTCTGTTCCATGCTGGAACCTCTGCAGATCACCAAGGGAGGCCCCATCATCATGGCCCAGGTGGAAAATGAATACGGCTCCTATGGTTCTGACAAGGATTACGTGAAAAAGCATCTGGACGTTATCCGGAAGGAACTTCCGGGAGTTGTTCCCTTCACGTCGGACGGCCCGAACGACTGGATGATCAAGAACGGCACGCTTCCGGGCGTTGTTCCCGCCATGAATTTCGGCGGCGGAGCCAAGGGCGCTTTTGCGAATCTGGAGAAGCACAAGGGCAAAACGCCCCGCATCAACGGCGAATTCTGGGTGGGCTGGTTTGACCACTGGGGCAAGCCCAAGAATGGCGGCAGTACGGAAGGTTTCAACCGAGACCTGAAGTGGATGCTGGAAAATAACGTTTCCCCCAACCTATTCATGGCGCATGGGGGGACCTCCTTCGGCTTCATGAACGGGGCGAACTGGGAAGGCGCCTACACGCCGGATGTAACCAATTACGACTACGGCGCCCCCATTTCCGAAAACGGAACCCTGACGGACCGCTACCGCACCTTCCGCCAGACTATTCAGGATTATTACGGTGATACGTACAAGCTTCCCGAACCTCCCGCCCAGCCGGAAATGATGGAGCTGCCTCCCATCACGTTTACGGAAACAGCCGGCATGTTCTCCCGCCTGCCGCAGCCCGTCACCCGCAAGGAGCCCGTCCACATGGAAGCCCTGGGGCAAAGCCTGGGCTTCATCCTGTACCGGACAAAGGTGAACGGCCCGGTGAAAGGAGAGCTGAAGATGAACAACATGCAG
>ULQI01047403.1_pt1 | contig 18920 bp, 11 predicted proteins | sample 1954261 | NCBI WGS metagenome assembly ULQI01 (sample SAMEA4835650, study PRJEB28245) | human gut metagenome | biome: gut microbiome; material: fecal sample | place: Denmark | collected 2008 | reverse complement strand
CTGCCATAAAAGCTGTTTTTCGCTGTGCAGCTCTGCCTTGCGCAGATTGGCAAAGCCTGTGCTGCGTTTTTGCCAGTAGCCGGTTATATATTCTTTTTCGTCTGTGCGGTGGATGATGCTTGCTGCGGAAATTTCACTCATAATAACGCTCCTTTAATCTATGCTTAAATCTTTGGTAATTTCGTAATAATCGCAGGGGTTCGCGGCAAAGCCCTGAACCGTGCTTTTCATGGCAAGCGTCATTTTTAAATGGGCAATGTAGGCAAAGGCGCTGCCGTCAACCAGCTTCCGGCTGATGGCTGCCGCAAGCTCCGTGCGCTTTTCGGGGCTGAACTCGCTGCCGAGCTGACCTATGAGGCTTTCGGTATCGGGGTTATAGTAATTGCCGCTGTTGTAGGCGCTTTCCTTCAGTACGTGGGTGGTAAAATAATACTGCGCGTCACCGGTGGGCGCGGTAACAAAGGCTTTGGCGTAAATATCCCACTCGCCGCGGCGCAGAAAGTCGGCATAACCGTCCGTCGGGTTAATTTCAAGGCGGATGCCTGTTTCTTTAAGCCAGCTTTGCGCAGCTTCTGCCAAAAGCGGCAGCTCCTGGCGGAAGCTGTAAGTAAGCCAGCGCAGGGTCAGCGGTTTGCCGTCTTTATCCACATAGCCGTCGCCGTCGGTATCCGTCTAGCCTGCTTCGGCAAGCAGCTGGCGTGCGCCTTGGGGGTTATACGCGGGCGCATGCACCTTATTGCCCCCAAAGGGCAGATTGGGCGGAAACGGCCCGGCTGCGGCAATGCCGTTGCCCATCAGCTGCACTCTGGCAAAGGTTTCTTTATCGAGGCTCATAACAACGGCGCGCCTTACGCGTTCATCCTGCAGGGCAGGCGTGTTAAAATTAAAGGCTGCCAAAAACGTGCGCGAGGTATCGGTGCTGCTGGTTTTATAAGCTGCGCTGTCTTTAAAAAGCGGCAGCGAAGCATAGGGCAGTCCCTGCGCAGCGTCAATTTCGCCGTTTTGCAGCGCCAGTGCCAGCGTGTTGCCGTCGGTAATGCTGCTGACGATAATTCTGTCCGTTTTCGGCATGCCGCCGTAGTAAGCGGGGTTTTTAACCAGCACAACTTCTTTCGGCGTCAGGCTTTTTACCATAAAGGGGCCGGTGCCGCTTATTTTGGTATCGTCGTCGGTGCCGCGGCTCATGTCAATAATGCAGCCGTAGGGGTCGCACAGGTAGTTAATCAGCACCGGCACTTTAGCGGCCGATGTAATGGTTACGGTCTGCCCTTTGGCGGTAATGCCCGTTATTTTTAAATCAACCCTGGCGCGGTTGTGGCGGCTTATTAAATCCTCCAGGCAGGCTTTAACGGCTGCGCCTGTCATTTTGTTGCCGCTGGTAAAGTAAATATTGTCTTTTAAGGTAATTTTAACTGTGTTTTCATTAATAAATTCGTACTTTTCGGCCAGCCACGGCTGAGGCTGCATGGCATCGTCAAATTTAAAAAGCGTTTCGCCTACGCCGTAGCGGATGGCGCTCCAGCCCTGATAGGCTTCGTGCGGGTCCATACCGGCGTTTTCGTTGGCAATGCCGTAGGCAGGCGTGCCGTAGCGGAATACCTTTTCGCCGCCGGGAGCGGCGTTGCTGCCGCAGGCAGAGGTTAAAAGCGCGGCGGAAAGTACAAGCAAAGCTAAAAATTTCATACAATCACCCAAATAAAAAAGCCATGAAGAAACTGCCGCTTATCGAAGCGGTTACAGCCTTCATGGCTTTGGTTTATGTTTTAAAAGAATAATTTTAACAGCTGCTCCGGCAGCCATGCGGTTGCTCCTGCAACCTGTAATTTATTATAAAACTTAAAGCGGACTCTATGTCAAGCCCTGCTGCTTAAAAAAGAAACAAATTTTACGTGCTTATCCATGTATTCGCCAATACTGCCTATAACTTTGCCCATGGTAAAGGCGGCAAGTATTGTGCCGAAGCCCAGCCCGTCCACACGGCCCAGAAAGAAAAAGGTCATGGCGGCGGTAATGGCAAGGCAGATAACATCAAAACCTATTTTAATGCGTGCGTAGCTCCAGCCGGTAATGGCGGCAAGCTCGCGCAGAAAAAGGTCGGTTGGTATAATTGGCAGCTGGCAGCGGTTGGCAAGCGCCACGCCAAAGCAGATAACAATGTAGCTGATGATAAAATAAATAATATCAAGCGTCAGGCTCTGCGGCAGCTGCTTAATCCACATTTCGTGCACGTCAATCATGGCGCTGAAGGCCGAGCCGACAACGAAGCTGAACAGGTATACCGGCACAAAGCGTTTGCTTAAAAGCATCAGGCTGAGCACCAGTGAAACCTGAAAAACCTCCGTCCATGCGCCGAGCGTTATAACAGGCAGTACATCGGCAAAGGCGTAAGGCACACTGGAAATTGCCGAAATGCCTGAACCGGAATGCAGCATTAAAACAACGCCCAGGCTGTTGATGATAATGACCAGAAGCAGCGACAGTTCGCCGCGGATGGTAAGTTTGTTTTCCTGCATAAAAAATCCCCCTCAAAACAAAAATACATTATATAATTATAAAACTCTGCTTTGCGCAGTGCAAGAAGTGAATTGCTGGTCAGCAAAATTTTGCGGGAATTTAACACGGGGTCAGATTATGATAAGGTTTCTTTGGTTAAAAAATTACGGATGTTAGAGTGTTTTATGCCATTGCGGCTCATGTCAAATTCGTCAAGCGATACTACATATTTGGGAAAATTGTCGTTCACATTATCATAAACGCCGAACTCCCGCTCAATTGTTTCCTGCGAAGCCAGCAGGTAACAAACCTGTACATAAATTTTTTCACCGTGTTTTTCGGCAATGAAATCAATTTCTAAATTGCCGGTTTTGCCAACGGTAACATTATAGCCGCGCCGCAAAAGTTCCATAAACACAATGTTCTCCAAAATCAAATTAATATCGCGCATATTGCCGCCAAAAACGGCTTCACGCACACCGTGGTCGGCAATATAGTATTTTTCGGAAGAAGCAAGTATTTGTTTCCCTTGTAAATCCTGCCTTTTTACCGGATAGAACAAATAGGCGTCTGTGCAGTGCCTGATATAGTTAAGAATGGTTTCCGGCGCGACATTGCGTTTTTCGCTTTTAAAAAATTTAGAGATGGACGTTGCGGAAAAGGTAGTGCCTACATTAGCAATAATATAAGAAAGAATGCGTTCCAATAAATCAACATCGCGTATTTTATTGCGCTTTACAATATCTTTTAATTGTACTGAATTGAATACATCTGTTAAATATTGGCGGCACGGTTCTTCGGCATAGCGCAGGTTAGCCAAGTATGGCATGCCGCCGAACAGCAGATATTTTTGAAAACATTCCTGCGGCTGTGCTTCGGGGAAAATACCCTTATAAAGTTCGGTAAATTCCGAGAAAGAAAAGGGATAAATGGTAAATTCTACATAACGCCCGCCAAGATTGGTGGCAAGTTCACCGGAAAGCAGTTTGGCATTAGAGCCTGTAATGTAAATATCACAGTCAAATTCTACCCGGAAAGAGTTAATGCATTTTTCCCAGTCTGCAACTTCCTGTATTTCATCAAAAAATAAGTAAACCTTGCCGCTGATATTTTGCGCCCGCATGATTATTTCATCGTGCAAAGCTTTAGCCGTCAGCAAATGGGCATAGCGCATATCTTCAAAATTAATGGAGATAATGTTGGCTTCTGGTACGCCGCTGTTTTTTAATTCTTCTTTTATAAGTTCAAGCATTACAGATTTACCGCAGCGGCGGATACCTGTCATAACTTTTACTAATTCACTGCCGATAAATGGGCGTATGCGGCGCATATAGGTTTCGCGTTTAATCATCGTCAGCGCCTCCTTATGTTTATTTTATTTCTATGATTAGTTTATCACAGTTATAACTGATAAACAACGCTTAAATTATAATTTTATCAGTTATAACTTACAAAATGTGTAAAATTATCAATCTTATCAGTTATAACTGATGGAATTTTAAAAGAGTGCCTGCGAAAATTACATTAAAGATTTACGGCAAAGCGGCAGGAGAATTTCAGGAAGGGGAGAATAATAATAAAGTTATGCTGGTATAGAATGAATGTATTTAGTTAGTGTTTTATGGAGGAAAGAATGACTGTTGATTGTACTTACGGACTGAATCCGCAGCAGGCGGAGGCTGTTATTAATACCGAAGGGCCGATGCTGATTATGGCAGGCGCAGGCAGCGGCAAAACAAAAGTGCTTACCTGCCGCGTGGCCAACCTTTTGCAAAAGGGCGTGCGCCCGTACCGCATTTTGGCAATTACCTTTACCAATAAGGCTGCTGCCGAAATGCGCGAGCGCGTTAACAATATGAGCGGCCCGGCTGCCAAGGATGTGTGGCTGTTTACCTTCCACGCTTTCTGCGCGCGTTTTTTGCGTATGGAAATAGATAAGCTGCCCGGGTATGGCGGCAATTTTGCCATTTATGATACAGCCGACAGCCAGAACCTGATTAAGCAGATTTTAAAGGAAATGAACCTTGACGATAAACGCTTCCAGCCTTCGGGCATTTTGTCGCGCATCAGCAATGCAAAAAACGCTTTGCAGGATGCGGCGGCTTTTGCGCGCCAGGCAGGCGATTTTTACGAGCAGAAAGTGGCGGATATTTACAGCCGTTACGAACAGAAACTGCAGTTAAACAACGCGCTTGATTTTGACGACCTTTTAATGCTTTCCATTAAACTTTTGCAGGAAAACAAGGAAGTGCGCGAAAAATATCAGGACCGTTTTGATTATCTTTTGGTGGACGAGTATCAGGATACCAACCATGCGCAGTACCTTTTAACAAAGTTTCTGGCTGCCAAGCACCGCAACATCTGCGTTGTAGGCGATGCCGACCAGAGCATTTACGGCTGGCGCGGCGCCGATATTCAAAACATTCTGGACTTTGAAAAAGATTACCCCGACGCCAAAGTAATTAAGCTGGAACAGAACTACCGCAGCACGCAGATTATTCTGGATGCTGCCAATGCGGTTATAGAAAACAATACCGGCCGCAAGCCGAAGAATTTGTGGACGGAAAACAAAAGCGGCGCCGATATTATTTATTTTCAGGCGGTGGACGAGCGCGACGAAGCACGTTTTGTAATTGAGCAGTTACAGAATTTGCAGCGCACCGAAAATAAAAAGCTGGGCGATATGGCAATTTTGTACCGCACCAACACGCAGAGCCGTATTTTTGAAGAAATGCTGATTAAAAGCGGCATCAGCTACAATATGGTAGGCGGGCTTAAATTCTACGAGCGCAAGGAAATTAAAGACATCATTGCCTATCTGCGCGTAATTTTTAACCCGGCCGATTCGCTGAGCCTGCTGCGCATTATCAACGTGCCGAAGCGCGGCATTGGCGATGCTTCGCTGGCAAAAATTCAGGCTTATGCTGCTGCCAACAATGTAAGCTTGTTTGAGGCTGTTTCCAACGCGGCGGCGATTGACGGTTTAAGCAGCCGCTTTGTAAGTAAGCTGGACGATTTGGCAGGCATTATTTTTGAACTGATGAACCTTGCTAATGAAGCGCCGGTTGAAGATTTGATTGACCGCGTGCTGCGCGATACCGGCTACCTTGAAGAACTGGAAAACGAGCGCACGCCGCAGGCGCAGAGCCGCATTGACAACCTGCACGAATTAATCAGCGTAGCGCAGGAATTTGCGGCATCCGAAGAAGAAAATAATCTGGAAAACTTTTTGGCGCATGTTGCGCTGGTAAGCGATATTGACGATACGGAACTGGGCGAGGACGCCATTACTTTAATGACGCTGCATTCTTCCAAGGGGCTGGAGTTTCCGGTAGTGTTCCTTGTGGGCATGGAAGAAGGGCTGTTCCCGCATGCGCGTACGCTGATGGACGAAACGGAAATTGAAGAAGAACGCCGCCTGTGCTATGTAGGCATTACGCGCGCCAAGGAAAAACTGTTTTTAAGCAGCACCAAAATGCGCACCATTTACGGCAACACGGTAACTTATCCGCCTTCCCGCTTTTTGCAGGAAATTCCCGCGCGTTTGGTGAAAACCATTAAAAGGCAGGAACGCTTCAGCGCACTGGAGAACTTTAAACAGGTAAGCGAAAAATACAGCGCAAGGCCGCAGAAGCCTGCCAGCACTTTTAACCCGCTCAGCTTTATGCCGCAAAAACCGGCTGCCGCCGCAGGAGGCACGGGCACGCGCTTTAACACCGGCGACAGGGTAAGCCACAGCAAATGGGGCGAAGGCATGGTTGTAAGCGTTAAAGACAGCCCGGACGGGCAGGAAGTAAAGGTTGCCTTTGCCGGTGCCGGTGTGCGCAGCCTGCTTACCAAATATGCGGTGCTGAAAAAATTGTAAGTTTTAAGCGGAGGGCATTATGGATTTAGAACGTGCGCAAGCACTGGACGAAGCGCAGAAACTGCGCAGGGAAATACGCCATCACGAATTTTTATATTATGTACTGGATGCGCCGGAGATTACCGACGCCGAATATGACGCTTTAATGCGCCGTTTGCAGGAGCTTGAGCGCGAATATCCTGACGATGTGCCGCCCGATTCCCCTACGCGCAGGGTTGGCGGCAAGGTAAGCCCGGAATTTACCGAAGTGCGCCATATGACGCCGCTGCTTTCTCTGGGCAACGCCTTCAGCGATGAAGAACTTGCTGCGTTTGACGCACGCGTAAAAAGCGGCCTGCCCGAAGGCAGCGAGGTGGAATATGTTTTTGAACCGAAAATTGACGGCCTTGCCTGCAGCCTGATTTACGAAAACGGGCGCCTGGTTCGTGCTGCAACCCGCGGCGACGGCGAAGTTGGCGAAAACGTAACTGCCAATGTGCGTACTATCCGTTCCATTCCGCTGACGCTGAACGTTAAGGAAGGCGAAGAAGTGCCGGAACTTTTGGATGTGCGCGGCGAAGTTTACATGCCCCGCCACGCTTTTATGAAGCTGAACGAGCAGCGCAGCGAAGCAGGTGAAAACGAATTTGCCAATCCGCGCAACGCGGCGGCGGGCAGCCTGCGCCAGCTTGACCCGAAAGTAACGGCAAGCCGCCAGCTGAGCTTTTTTGCCTACGGCGTGGGCGCAGGGCATAAGGATAAACATTCCGCCAGCCTTGCCATGCTGCACGATTACGGCTTTAAGGTAAGCGAAGGCTATGCCGTTGTAAAAAATATCAATGAAGCGATTGCCAAAATAAAGGATTTTGCCGCCAAACGCCAAAGCCTTGCCTACGATACGGACGGCGCGGTAATTAAAGTTAACGCCGTGTACCAGCAAAACATTTTAGGCGCAACCGGCAAAGACCCGCGCTGGGCCATTGCCTTTAAATTTCCGCCGGAACAGGCAGAAACAAAACTGGAAGACATTATCATTCAGGTTGGGCGCACGGGCGTGCTGACGCCGACAGCGGTACTGACCCCTGTAAAACTTTCCGGCAGCACCATCAGCCGCGCAACGCTGCATAATGAGGACTTCATCCGCAGCAAGGATATCCGCATTGGCGACACGGTTGTTATTAATAAAGCCGGCGAAATTATACCGGAAGTGCTGCATGTGGTGAAGGAAAAACGCACCGGCGCGGAACAGGAATTTTTTATGCCCGCCGAATGCCCGGAATGCGGGTGGAAAACGGAACGCCTGAACGGTGAGGCGGCAATACGCTGCACTAATCCGCACTGCCCGGCGCTGGGGCGCGAAGGACTTATTCACTTTGCTTCCAAAGGGGCAATGGATATCGATGGCTGCGGCCCGGCTGTTATCAACCAGCTTTTGGATAACGGGCTTATCAGCGACCCTGCCGACCTGTACCTTTTGGTTAAGCCGCAGCTTACGGCGCTGGAGCGCATGGGCGACAAATCGGCAGACAATCTTTTAAACGCCATTGCCGAAAGCAAAAAGCAGAACCTTGACAGGCTGCTGTTCGCGCTTGGCATCCGCCATGTGGGTGCAAAGGTGGCAAGGCTGCTTGCGCTGCACTTTGGCAGTATGGAAAAACTGATGGCGGCGGAAACGGACGAAATTGCCGCCATTGAAGATATTGGCCCGAAGATTGCCGAAAGTGTTGTAACGTATTTTGCTTCGCCGGTGAATATTGATTTGATTGAACGCCTGAAAGAGCTTGGCCTTAACATGGAAATGGAAGCGGCGGAGCTTGACACGGCGCATCCGTTTTATGGCAAAACCATGGTGTTTACCGGCACCATGCCAACTTTAGACCGCGCAACGGCACAGACCATGGCGCAGCAGGTTGGTGCAAAGGTTACGGGCAGCGTAAGCAAAAAAACCGATTACGTTGTTGCCGGTGCGGAAGCAGGCAGCAAGCTGACAAAAGCGCAGCAGCTGGGCGTAACCGTTATCGGCGAAGCAGAGTTCCTGCGCCTTTTGGGCGAGCGCGGCGGCGAAGCTGATGAAAAAGGCACATATATTAGTAACTGAGAATAAGAAAAAAGTGTATCTTATAACTATGTAACTTTTGAAAATACAGGCTTTTTAATTTTTGTATTCTCTGTTTGATAGCAAATTAATAGTACTCGCGAAATGTTGATTTATTGAGTTTTAAAAGAAAAATATGGAAGCTTGATAGTAACCTAAAAAACCTCGTCTTTTTATTTATATAGAAAAGATCTAATTGATTTTTTCTAATTAGTTGGACTTTCTGCTAACTATTGTAATAAAGTTTTAGGTAAGATGTTTTAGCTACAGAAGGGAAATCTAAGTATGGATAATATTCAAACACTATACTCAAAACCACTTCAATCTTCTCGTTCAGGAGATTTTTATAATACATTTCCTTATCCTACGAAAATATCTCCTGAGGCAATTGCTGTTTATATTGCATGTACCACTAATCCGGGCGATTTAATCTTAGATGCTTTTGCTGGTAGCGGGAGTACTGGTGTTGCAGCTCTCCTATGTGAATATCCAACCAAGCGTATGCAAGAGATTGCAGAAGGGTTAAATGTAACTCCTGTATGGGGAGCTAGGAATGTTGTATTATACGAAATTGGAACGTATGGATCATTTGCAATTAATACTATCCTGAGTAAAATAACTAGTTGTGAGTTTTCTGATGCAGTTGATGAGTTCCTAAAAAAAGCGCAGAACCTCATTGGTGAAATGTATGAAGTAACTGATCCTACAGGGAAAATAGGAGTAATTCGATATGTGATTTGGTCTGAAGTTTTGCTTTGCCCCAGTTGCCATGCAGAGATTTCATATTTTGACTACGGAACTTCTCGCAATCCAGTGCAATTTAGAAATGAGATTGTTTGTCCTCATTGCAAAAAAGTGCATTGTATAGATGATATGCCTTTTGTTACTGAAGAGTATTATGATAGATTACTCCATAGACAAGTTTCAAGGAAGAAGCGTGTTCCGGCATGGATTTATGGTACTACTAAAGGATGTAATTGGGATCGGCAAGCTACAGAAGCAGATGCAGTTCGTTTTATAGAAATTGAGAACAACTATATTTTAAACGATGTGCCAAAGAAAATTCAATGGGGAGAGTTGCATCGTACTGGCTATCATTATGGTATTACACATTTGCATCACTTTTATACCGCACGGAATTACATTGCGATGTCAAAGTTGTGGAAGCTAGCTGACACATATCCAGGAAAAGTTGCTGATGCGTTAAAACTTCTACTTTTGAGTTACAATGCTTCTCACTGTACTATGATGACTCGAGTGGTCGCAAAGAAAAACGCTAAAGATTTCATATTAACTAGTTCTCAGAGTGGGATATTATATATTAGCAAGCTGCCTGTAGAAAAGAATATTCTTCTTGGACTCAAAAGAAAAGTTAAACCATTCATCAAAACATATGCTGTGTTGCAGAATTGCAAAGGAAAGGTTACTATATACAACAGTTCTAGTACTAAGATGAAAGAAAGCGATAATAGTATTGACTTTGTGTTTACAGATCCGCCATTTGGAGATTTTATTCCCTATGCCGAGGTGAACCAAATCAATGAACTCTGGCTTAATAGTCTAACATGCCGAGATGATGAGGTAATAATCAGTGATTCTCAAGGAAAGGATATCTTAGTTTATCGGAAACTTTTGACTCAGGTCTTTAGTGAGATTAATCGCGTATTAAAACCGGATCACTATGCTTCCATCGTATTCCATGCAGCTAAAGCAAAGGTGTGGGATGCTTTCGGTGAGGCTGTTACTAGTTCAGGTCTACAAATTGTGCTTACAAATATTTTGGACAAAACTCAATCAAGTTTCAAACAAGTTGTGTCAAATGGGGCAGTTCAAGGAGATCCGCTTTTTCTGTTCAAGAAAACATTTATTAAGAAAAACATTTCTCGGTTGACTGATAAAGAAGTTCTTTACTCAGTGCTTGCTGAGCATATTACTGAGCCAGATTTCGATAATCGCATATGTTTTTCACGATATATCAATCGATGCTTTGAATTAGGTGTGGATGTTAGACTTGATGCTAAGCAAGTCTATGAGTACTATGATTCTCAGAAAAGGGTCAAATAATATGAACAAAACAAGCAATGCAGTTTCTCATCAAAAGCGATTTGGGCAATACTTTTCGGGGGATAAAGTAGCAACACTATTGTCGCTATTATTACCTCAAGGATTGCGATATAAGTCTATCATTGATCCGATGGTAGGAAAAGGTGATTTACTTAACGCTGTTTTTTCTAAAGCCGCACAAAATGCTAGTATCCTCGGCATCGAAATTGACGAGCCTGTTGCTGTAACCTGTCAAAAAAGATTATCTCAAGCAGTTGTTATATGTGAAGATGTTTTTCAGAGTAAGTCTATTATTACAGAAAAAGGTTGGGATTTAGTTATTACAAATCCTCCGTATGTACGTTATCAGCTTCAGAATGACGATAATAGCGTAATGCCAAGTAGAAATGTTATTAGAAATGGCCTCTTTACGTTGTTAAATCAACTATCTTACCTTGATGCTGAAGAGAAAAAATTACTGCTTCAAATTACCAAGAATTATTCGGGGTTATCTGACATGGCAGTGCCAGCGTGGATTTTGTGTGCTGCACTGGTTAAGGTAGGCGGAGTTTTAGCGATGGTAGTGCCTGATACTTGGTTAAGTCGCGAATATGCAAAGCCTATACAATATCTTTTACGAAAAAATTTCAATGTTCTAGCTATAGCGAAAGATGTGAATGCTTGTTGGTTTGATAATGCTTTAGTACGGACATGTTTAATAGTTGCCCAAAAAAAGAAAATTCTTCCTTTATCCGATACAACAGATGAGGAAACAATGATTATTGATCTAGGAGCAGAACTTGTTGGAGATCATTCCTTAATTAATAATTTGTCATGGAATAATTTAACAGGAGAAAGCGCTCTTATAAGCTTACTTGCATATAAGTCAAATACTAATGGAAATGGTTTTTCTGTAGAAAGAAGGAAAACCATGACATTATTTCCTCAAATGCTTAACTCACAATGTATTCCTAAGTGGGTGCTTTCTGAAGATATTCAAAATTCAAATCATACCTCGTGGTTTCCATTGGAACTAGGACGTATATTAAATAATACTCATGAACAAGAGTATATAACACTCGGCGACTTGGACGTATATTGCGGGCAAGGACTTCGCTCTGGTGCTAATGAATTCTTTTATTTTAAAATTGTCGGTGAAACTAATGACAAATACGCTCTAAGTACTAGTAAGTGGTTTAAAGGTGGAAAGACGATTGAGATTCCTAAAAAGTTTATTGTTCGCTGTGTGCAGAATCGTCGTCAAGTAACCGGGCTTGTGGCGAGTCTACAAACATTGAAATCAGGAGTGCTATATTTGCAGGATTCTATACGTTCTCAAGATTTTGATGTATGTACACATAACGTGGCAGAACGGTATCAAGAATTACCAAACGTACTGAGCGACTATATTTCTGCAGCAGAAGACTATAAAAATTCTAGAGGACTATCGTTTAGAGAGTATAGTGCGGTAAAGCCAAATGAGAAAAAGGTTGGTGCACAATATGAGCATTTTTGGTATATGTTACCCCAATTTACCTCAAGACATCTTCCTAATCTTTGTATAACTCGTGTTAGTTCTAATGCGGCAGACTGTGTCTATATTCCGCAATCGCAGGAAATTTCTATTGCTGTAGATGCTAATTTTGTCACACTATGGTCTAGCTCAGAAGAAAGTACTAAAATTTGTTTGGCTCTTTTGAACTCAACATGGAGCAAATGTTATTTGGAGTTACTTTGTACAGTAATGGGGGGTGGAGCGCTTAAAATCGAAGCAAGCCATGTAAAAAAGTTGTTGTTTCCTAAATTCACCTGGCACCAACTTCAAAGACTTTCCGAATACGGACAAAAGATTATAAAAGAACAAAAGATTACGTCAGAACTGAGTGATGCCATTGACATAACTATTTTGGAATCCTTTGGTGAGACAGAAACTCTTTTATCGCAAATCAGAGTTTTGCTTCTAAAGAAACTTAATGAAAGGGGGGTAAAATATGAACTATGACGAACTCAGAAATTTTGTGCATCATGCTCAATTGATGATTTCTTCTGGTGCAGTTGAAGACCGATTACGTCATTATTTGTCTTCGAGGCTTACTAGCATTTTTCCAGATTCACCGTGGTGGATTCAGGCTCATATAGAAGGAACAGAGGCTCATGTTCATTTTTCTTCTGGACATAAAAACCGAGAAGGTTTTGTTGATGCGATTGTTGGTAAAACTATTATCGAATATGAGAAAAATCTTACTCAACAGGTTATCTTTGATGAAGGATATCGTCAGGTTAAGGAATACTGTGCGGCACTTTACAACATTGGCGTTCCTGATAAAGAAATACTTGGAGTGCTTTCTGATACTGTTCGCTGGTACGGATATACCGTAACTATTGTGGGAGATGTAGAGGATGGATGTTTGTATGGCTCGGATAATATCAAATTGACTCAAACGACGGTTATTGATCTGTCACGAGAAACAGATGAAGAGTTTTGTAGATTTAAGACTTTTGTTAGCCAGTTTCTTGAGCGAGATCGGTCTAGACTGTTGAATGCTACTACGCTCGTTACGGATTTTGGCGTGGATAGTAGTTTTTACAGACAAAATATTTCAGTGTTTAGGGATACTATTGCTAGAGCGATGGCTGAGAATCCTAATTATGCGGAATTAATTCAGCAGGTTTGGCAAAATTTTATTGCCTATCTTGGAGTGTCCGATTATGGTAAATTCTCTGTTGAGACATATATCAATGAATTTTATTTAGTTACAGTAGCTAAAGTTATTTGTGTCAATGTTATGGCAGGAGAGCCAGTTATAAGTGAAGCTGATGAAATTCAGAAAATTCTCAACGGTGATTATTTCACAAGACAAAATATTTTCAATCTTGTGGATTACGACTATTTCGGTTGGCTCAATCATAGTCCTTATGTTGAACAAATTATTGGTAGCGTTGCTGAAATGCAGCACAGATTGGTAGCCTATGATTTCTCTTGCGTAGGAGAAACTGATATTTTTGGTCGTTTATTGGCGCAACTTGCCAATAAAGAGCATCGATTGATGCTTGGCCAGGAGTTTACTCCTCACTGGGTTGCTCAAAATATTGTAGAATATAATATGAAGTTACTTGGAGAAAATATTCCGCGTATTGTAGATATGTGTTGTGGTTCTGGCGTATTCCTTATTGAGTCAATAAGGAATGTGCGGAGGCGGTATGATATCGTTAAAGAACGGTATTCTGCGGAAAAAGATGATATTGCTTTCACCTGTGTTATGGGATTTGATATTGATCCGTTAGCTGTCATGTTAGCTAAAGTTAACTGGATCATGGCCATGCGAGATCTTTTCTTGGTTCATCACGGAGATATTATAGTTCCAATTTACCACGCTGATTCGTTGTTCGTTGCTACACCTATAACACATCAAATGCCGGATGAATCTAATGACGCATATATTCTCAAGTTTGATCAAAATGAAGTAGCTCTACCTGCATTTTTGCTGTCGCCTGAACATCGGAAGGTTTTCGATTCTTTTATGGTGAAAGCGTATCATTTAGCTATGGTAAGAGCTTCGGAAGATGAGGTTCCAATTGATTTAGCTACCGTCGATAGATTAGTTGAGGCAGTGGAAGCGGATAGCGAGGTTACACTTTCAATTGAAGAACGACGGAAACTTTTGTTATCAGCGCGGCAGTTGATTGCGGAACTGGAACGTTTACAAAGAGATGGTCGTAATGGTATATGGTATTTTATTATTTGTAATAGCTACCGCCCGGGATTGACTGGTCAACAGTTTAACTGCATGGTTTCCAATCCTCCATGGTTGGCAATGAGTAAGTTGGCAGATAATCCTTATAAGACCACACTTCAAGAAATAGCGTGTAAGTACGGGATTAAGCCTATTGGTGCCTCTCACCCGCACATGGAGCTTGCTACAATTTTCTTGTTAAGTGCTATTAATCGTTATTTGGAAGACGGAGCTCGATGGAGTTGCGTTATGCCAGGAAGCCTTTTGAGTGGTTTAAATCATGAAGCATTGCGAAGTGAGAAGTTTCGCTCATCCGATACAGCCTTATCTCTGCAATTTAACGCAATATGGGAATTACCTCAAAATATATTCAAAAATAAGGCTATTGTACTTTCTGGAAAGAAAGACGATTCACCTTCACCTAATGTACTTGATGGTCGAGTTTATACGGATGTTGAAGTTTACACAGAGGTACATTATACTTTAAATCGTCAGGGTAATAGGAGTGCTTGGACAAATAGAGGATGTAATGTGGACGTGGTAGATATTTTGGGAGATAATGCATTGAAGTTTTCTCAAGGGTGCGATCTGTTCCCACGAACTGCTCTTTTTCATGAATTTGTAGAGCGACCAAACGGTAATTGGGATATTAAACCAATTGAGCGGACAAGCAATTTGTGGTATCTCGTGAATGATCAGAAGAAGGCAAGTTGCAACGGCTTGGCTGCGGATAACATAGATAAAAGCTATATTTTTGATGCTTTTATTTCTAAACATCTTTCTCCGTTTCATATGACGGCTCCAGTTAAGATATTAATGCCAGGAAAGAAAGTTGATGGAGAGTGGAAAGTAATTTCTGATACTGATAGGGCTTTGATGAACGCCAGTACGGCCTATGTATTCAACCAAATTGTGGAAGATGTTAATACCCCAACTTCTCTATCAGCGTATTTGCATGATTTTATCAATATTTATGGTAAACTAGATAAACAAAAATTTTCTACTAAAAATTGGCTTGTGCTCTCAAGTGCTAGTGGCGCAAATCCTTGTGCGGCCTATATTTCTCTCGAAACAATCGATCGTTCTCGATTGATTATTGATCAAACATTATACTGGTATCTTGCAGATAGTGAAGATGAGGCCATTTATATCGTTGGTCTACTTAATAGCAATGCTCTGTCGGAGGCTATTAAAGATTTCCAGCCAGAAGGTGGATTTGGAAAACGGCATATCCATACACTGCCGTATAAGATTATTCCCAAGTATAATAATGAGGATGCTAATCATATTGATGTTATTTCTAGAACGCGAGAGTTGATGAAAGAGTGGGCTGCAATGTGCTATGAAGCTGAGTATGCTAATTTGCTACAGCCTAACAGTAGTTCCCTTAGCAGTAGAAGGAGGCGGCAACAAGTTGCAATTAGGAAGCTTGATGCGTATGCAGAATATGAGGCAGCCTGTTATGCTGTGTTATATTGATAAAACGAATTTTTGGGATAAGTTGCTACAATTGATTAGTGGTGTAAATATATTATCGATTATTTGAAAGTGTGATTTGATAATGAAAACTCAGTTATCTTTTTATCAACCTCATGATATGACTGAAACAACCGTAGATTTAGTATCTACATCTTCTAAAACTGCTGATGCTTCTCCAATAATATTGAATCAGACGGATTTGTTGCGGGTTAGATTTATACCAACGTTGGTGGATAATGCAAAAGAACCTCAAAAATGTGTGTCAGGTAAATTGCTCTATGAGAAGAAGAGAAAAGGTGAAAAGATTTTTCCTAGCGACGCTAGTTCAACAGAAGACAAAGTGTCAAGAAGGTCTATCAAAGTCGGAGATTGGATGGAATTTCAACTTAATACTGCTGAAACTTATGCACTCTATTTTGGGTTAAAACAGTTATATGACTTATATGAAGGTATTGGCGAAATACCCTATGGTTCTGCTACTTATACAAGAGTGGATAGTAGTTTTCGTCAATTCCTTTCAATAATTCAGAATGATCCTTCTGCGGCTCGGATGATAGGAAATGAGGAAAACTATGAACTTGTTAAAACATTGCTTAGACTTATTACGCAAACAGATTCCCTCGAGTCATTGAAAAAGAGCCTTACAGAACTACAAGATGAAAATTTACAGCATTTAACAACAACGCTAAATATTGAAAAACTTCAACGTGTTGCAATGCTTATGAAAGATAATCTTGATAATAGTAGTGAAGAATTTTGGCAGACCAAGGTTTTTAAAGATAATCAATGGGTCTTAGCACAGATATTTGCTTGTCCATGTACAATATTTTCGGATAAAGCTTATGTTGGTGGTAAGGGCATTGATAATGGAACAGGGAATTTATGCGATTTTATTTACCAAAATAGTTTGTCACAAAATATTGCTCTGATTGAGATTAAAACACCATGTACAAAAATTATGGGTAATTCATATCGAGGTACTTTTAGTTGCAGTTATGAATTAAGTGGTGCAGTTAATCAAGTGCTACACTATCGAGATAAACTTACAAAAGATTACTATACTTTATGTCATCAAGGAACTGCAAAATTTGAAGTAATGAACCCGAAGTGTGTTGTTATAATCGGAAAAATTTCAAACATGGATTTTAATCAAATTGCAGCTTTTGAAAATTTTCGTAATAGTCTTAATAATGTATTAATATTAACATTTGATGAACTTCATCAACGAATTTTGGATCTTATATCAATTATTTCAGAGGGAAATTTATAACCGTTTGTTGGTTTAAACTATGAATTAAGAAAATAAAATTTTGAATCAATACTATTTTTACTTTTAAATCTTTGGCTTAGGAATAAAAGATTTAAACTGCAACGCCAGATTAAACTATGCTATAATACTCTTGATCTACCTAATCATTCACTAGAGGAAAATCGATGATAGGACGGTTGGATAGATTCTGATAGCAAAAGTATGAATTGACATTAGAATAATCTGTATTAAATAAAACACGTTGAATTAAATTTTATATACTAAATTTTAGAAATAGATTTAACTCTTTGAAAAAGACGCAAAAGAAATTATCAATAAAGTTGATGAACAGAGTTTGTTTTAAGGCGGTGAAGTTATGAAAAAGCTGTACAAATTTTTAGCTGTTGCGGCAGTGCTTTTGTGCTTTGCAGGCACGGCGCTGGCTGCGGAAAAAGAAGTAAGCAGCATTGATGCTATCGATATGGGCGTTGCCGATACCGGCGAAACGCATTTTACCAATACAGATGCCGAAATTACCGAATGCACGCAGCCCTATACCGTGGCTGTGCTGCCGTATGTTGATGTATCCGGCCTTGAAGGGCGCAGCCGCGAAATGGCTGTGAACGCCGTTAAAGAAGCGCTGGAAACCAAATACCCCGGCAAAAAGAAAAGTGTTACCAAAATCATAGGCAACAACGCTGTGCAGAAAGCGCTTTTGGCGCATCCGTTTGAAAACGCCGAAGTGCCCACGCTTGAAGAACTTGTTGCCGTGGGCAAAGCCTGCGGTGCGGATAGAGTGCTGTTTATCAGCCTGCTGCCGGTGCGCGAAAAGGAAACGGGCTTTATGGTTATTGTAGGCTCGCAAACTTACAGCGCCGTGGTAACGATGAAATTAAAATGCGTTGATGTTAACGAAGAACGCTTTTTATTTAACCAGAATGTGGAAAGCATCGGCTCGTCCAGCTCCATTAACTTCTGGAAAATCGGCGAACCGAGCCGAGCCAAAGCTGTTAAACGCGGCGTTGAGGACTGCATGCGCAACTTTTTAACGTCATTTGAATAAACAATCTGCCTCCGTAAAGGTTTTGCGGGGGCATTTTTGCTGTCTGGCAGCATTAAGCATTTATTTTACGCAATTTTATTTAGCTAAGGCTTACCAAAATACTGCACAAGACTGGTACTGTGTGGTATAATAAAACAGGTTATTGATAAAATTCATCATAAATTTTTTAGGAGGCGTACTAATGAAGGTAACAGTAAAAGATGTTGAACACATCGCCGGGCTTTCCCGTTTAACGATTCCGGAAAGCGAAATGGAAAAATTTACCGAACAGTTTAACCAAATCCTCAATTATGCCGATATTCTGGAAAAGATTGATACGGAAGGCATTGAGCCGACCCCGTATGTACTGCCGATAAGCAACGCATTCCGCGAGGATGTTGTAAAACCGGGCGTATCTCACGAGGACGCGCTGAAAAACGCGCCTGCCGTATACAACGACGGCTTTAAAGTACCGCGCGTAATCGAATAACAGAAGGAGGAACAACTGTGGATTTATATAAATTAACAGCCCACGAACTGCATGACAAGCTGGTTAAAAAAGAAATCAGCTCCGTGGAGCTTACCGAAAACGTATACAGCCGCATTGACGAAGTTGAAGATAAAGTACAGGCTTATGTAACTTTAGATAAAGAAAACGCACTGGCACAGGCTGCCAAAGTTGATGCCAAAATTGCCGCAGGCGAAGAAATCGCCCCGCTGGCAGGCATCCCCGGTGCAATTAAAGACAATATCTGCACCAAAGGCCTTTTAACCACCTGCTCCAGCAAAATGCTGGCCAATGTTGTGCCTATTTATGACGCGCACGTTATCAGCAAACTGCGTGCGGATGACGCCATTTTTACCGGCAAAACCAATATGGACGAATTTGCAATGGGCTCTACCACCGAAAGCTCTTACTTCCATAAAACCTACAATCCGTG
>ULQI01007190.1_pt1 | contig 18956 bp, 20 predicted proteins | sample 1954261 | NCBI WGS metagenome assembly ULQI01 (sample SAMEA4835650, study PRJEB28245) | human gut metagenome | biome: gut microbiome; material: fecal sample | place: Denmark | collected 2008 | reverse complement strand
AACTTTTATTCTGTTTCTATGAATATATTACCATATGTACACCCAGTGTCAATGCTTTTTTCTAATATTCTGAATATTTTTTCTGGAAAAGCAGAATAAAAAGTTGACAAAACAGAAAAACGAATTTATAATAAAACAGAGGTGATTATATGATTGATGAAAGATTGAAAGAGCAATACAATCAATCGGTTGTCGAGCTAAAGGAAGCTCTTAAAAGGGAGCGTATTTTTAACAGGATTTACCGAAATATGATTGCGATAATGGATAAATTAGAGAAAATTTTGCGAAAGACAGGGGGAGAAAGAAGATGATTTGCTACGATCGACTGTGGAAAACACTAATTGATAAGCACTTGAAAAAGACAGAGCTTCGGGATAAAATAGGAATCAGTAATGCCACATTAGCGAAGCTTGGTAAAAACGAACCTGTCAATCTTAAAGTTATAGATGCTATATGTCAGGAGCTTGATTGTGATGTTGAAGATGTTTTGGAGATAAAACATTAAATTTAAGGAGGCATTATGTACGTTGAACAGGATAATAAAGTGCATTTTGACAAATCTGATTTAATTGATCCGGTTATTCCTTCTCCGTTTTGGAAAAAACCGTCTATCACAATGACGAATCCAGAGGTTCAAATTATTGCAGAAAATTGTGATAATGAAAAAAATGCACAAGCAGGTGAATCTGATAGATTAGAACATCAGCCTATATTTGATACATATACTGGTATTGACAAAAACATAAATGATGTTATTATGATGTTATTAGAGAACACAAATAAAAGTAATGAAAGTAATCACAAATAAAATTCATAAAATTAGTGGAAAAATTAACGATGAACGTACACAGAAATGCTGTTACGAAATCGAGTTTGAATAAATAGGTAAATCCCTACAAAGCCTGTATTTATGGGCTTTGTAGGGATTTTTTAGATGGCGTTGGGTACGATTTGGGTACAAAAATTTATTTCAATGAAGATAATGCGTCTTGGGCTAAATCGATACCTTTTTGATAATTTATTGAAGTACTTATTTCTAAAGATTTGGTTAATAATTTATGTGCTTCTAATTTATCTTTTTTGTGGAAAGCTATAGAAGCATAGTCATAGTAAATGCAAGCCTTTTGAATCGGAAGATTAATTTCATTTGCTAATTTCATTGCTTTATCAAGGAATGAAGTAGCAGACTTTAGGTATTCCATATTTGGATTAGTACTATATAAACAAATATAGCAATTTCCTAAATGTTGGAGACTAATGCATTCATTACGCTTATCTCCGATTTCGATAGAATAATCAAGTGATTTATTAATGTATTCTAGAGCTTCATTATATAGAGCTTGTTGTTTGTATGCAAAGCCGATATTCCCATATATTCGTAAAAGCTGATGTTTTTCATTTTCTGCATAGGATAATGCTTTATTATAATACCTAAAAGCTTCATTCATATTATTTTGATTTCTGTATATATTAGCAATATTGTCCAGAACGTTAGCTATTTGGTCATTTAAATTTTTACCTGTAATTTTTGTTAAATATTCATATTCATCTAGAAATGATTTTAAACCTAATTCACTTTGCCCACAGTCTTTTTGAATAATACCATATGTATTTTTATAGATTGCTAATAGATACCATTTCTCTTCATCAGATAAGTATTTTGATTCTTGTACTTTTTGTGAAAAAAAATCAAGAAAATTAAGGGCATTTGTGTCATTACCTAGGTAATGAAATGATTGCGTATAAAATACTATCATTTGTAAAAATATAAATGGAAGATTATCAATATCAAATTGTTGTAGATGTTTATTAATAAACTCTATTACATCAGTATATTTTCCTAATAGATATAATTTTGAAGCAGTATTTCCAACAAGAGATAGTGCATTTTCATTATAAAAATCTTTATTATAAGATAATAACTTAAGCGCATGCTTCATAAGTAGGTTAGCAAAATCTCTTTCATTGGAATTAGTTATTTTTTGAGGAAGTAAATCATTAATTATTGATAATGTTTCTTCAAAATAATTCTGATATTCATTATTATGATGCATTTGTTTACGTATGAATTCTTGTGTAATGCTATGCATATTCGCCATTTTTTCATTTATTGAAAATAATGAATATTCAGTAATTGCTATAATAATATGTTCAAGATTATATTGCGAATATTGGTCTTTATACAAAAAAATATTATATATAGGTATGTCGCAGGAATCTAGTAAAGAAACTATGTTTAATATGTCTTTTGCACTTGTTGATTGTTGAAGAATTTTTTCGTATGATATTTTCCAAGCAGTATAAGCAGTTTTCTTATAACTAGTTATAGGGTTGCTTAATATATCAAATTTGTGTTCACTATAAATCTCTAAATATTTACTAAATGAAATTTGCGTTTGGTTTACATAAGCTCTAGCATATTCTAATGCTAAAGGATAATTTTCTAAGGTATTTGCAAGAAGTAAAACAGTTTCATTATCTGATTCTGTTTTCATACGTTTATTTGTATATTTTAGTAGAAATGCTTCACTTTCTTCTAAGTCAAAGTTACTAATCGGGATAACAGGAAATTCATCAGCATCAATATTAGAGTTTTGAGTAGTTACTATTATATCTGAATTTTGAAAAAAATATTTTTCGACCAATTTATTGATGGGGGTGTCATCTAAACCATCGTAAATTACTAACGAAGGTGAATTATTGTCAATAAATGAAGAAAGTAGAGACATTAATCTATTTGAATCTTCACATTTTTCTTGAAGCAAATCAAAATAAAGAGCAGCTTTGTTAAATTCTTCAAGTAGTTCATTTTCTGAAGTAGCTGTAAATAAAAAGATTGAGTTATATTTATTATTATTGATTGAACGTATAACATATTCACGTGCAATTTGTGACTTTCCTATTCCACCAGGACCAGTTAAAAAGGACAATTTATATTCAGTCATATTCTCGGTTAAGTCAGATAGAGCTTTTTCACGACCCCAAAAAAGATTATTTTTTCTTGGAATATTATAAAACGGTGAAATAGATAACGGAGGCTTTCTATCAGGTGAAGCTATGATTTCTTTCAAATTATTAATTTCATTTTTTATTTCCTGCTGAGAACCATGAATTTCATTAATAATTTTAGAACTTGTAGTATTAATTTGATTTACAATTATTTTACCTTCAGCACTTAATAGGTTATTAAGAAGTTCATTGAGTTTATCAATATATGTCTCAAGGCATTGGTTAATTCTTTTTGAACCAATACTGCGTAAGTCGGGATTTTTTTTGTAAAAATCATCTATAAAATTTATTTTTTTATCATCATCAATAAATTGATAGCTTTGTTTGAAATAAAGAGGGTGTTGTAGTATAAATTCTTGTGCTTTTTCAAGTTCATATTGGTCTTTGATTGTATTCCTGATGCAAGAAAGAATGGATTCATCAAAATCATCAAAATATTTTAATGTTATTTTCTTATTTTGATAATCACATATTTTTGATGCAAAAACTGATTCAAATACAGCTAAAGTAGCTTTTACTAGTTCATCCACTAGTTTATTTTCTAGAATTGGCATAAACAAATCTCCTATATTATTTTGGGTCATTTTTAGATTTTGGGATTCAATCCCATCTTATCCATAAATTCATCATGTGTTTTCTGTATCTGCAAGTTCATAGGAAATGGTTCCGACTCCGGATAAATATCCATCCAAAGATTAAAATCTGCCTCCGCTTTCAGCAGAGCTTCCCCACGCTTCTTAACATCTTTTATTTCATTGCATTTTTCAACTTCTTCCACATATTTTTCATAGCGGTCTAACCATGATTGCATCAAAGACAATGTTCCAAAGCTGATTCCAACCATATCATTTCCATCTTTATCCTGGTATTCAAAGAGTTGTCCATCGTATTGCCGGAATATCTGAAAAAGTCTGTGTATGGCTTTTTTGGCATCAAAATCAGAGTTCGCCAGTACTTCGGGATTGACAGATAAAGCGTCTGCTATTTTTTCAAGGGATGATGGCTTTGGATTTCTTCTGCCGCTTTCGTAAGCACGAATGTAGGCTTCGCTTGCACCAACCATTTCTCCTAATTGTCTTTGGGTAAGATTGCGTTCCTGCCGGATACGTCTTATGTTTTCCCCGACTGTCATAACAACATGCCTCCTGCTCTAAAGCTATATTTTTGTGAAACTGTTCAACATCATATATAGGATAACACACAAGAATAAAAAAATAAAGCAAAAAGACATTGACACGAAACAAAAGTTACGATATTATAAAAAACGCAACAAAATGATACTGCGCAGAAACAAAGAAAGAAACAGGAGGAAACAATATGAATGAAAAAATCTATTACAGTGCGGAGGACATTGCAAAAATGCTTGGTGTGAGCATGGGGAAAGCCTATAAAATCCTTAAGGAATGAATAAGGATTTGGCAAGTAAAGGGTTTCTCACAATCGCCGGAAAAATTCAGGTGGAGTATTTTAAGGAAAAATGGTACGGAGGAGCAAAGGAGGTAAGTGCATGAGTTGCAATGCGAAGAAAGATCCGAACGGTACGTGGCATATTCAGTATCGTTGGACAGACTGGACAGGAACCAAGAAAAAATCTCAGAAGCGAGGTTTTAAAACAAAGAAAGAAGCTGAGGAGTGGTATGCACATTTCATAATGCAGCAAACTTCTGATCCGACCATGACATTGAACGATTTCTGGGAGATATACAAGGCAGACATGGAGAAGCGATTGCGGAAAACTACCATGAAACAGAAGGAATACGTGATGAAAGACAAGGTGCTTCCGTATTTTGGAAATACACCAATCAATGCAATCACAGCACCTATGATACGCAAATGGCAGGGAGAGATGATAGATAAGGGATTTAAGCCTACTTATCTGAAGACAATCAATAATTAGCTTCATAAATTACCAGAATACGCAGAAACACCATTTGACAAAAAATAAGTTTTTTGATCCCCGTTTACAAATTCTGTTTACAGCCTGTGTATGCGGGATGGTAAACAATTCTGTTTACGAAGAAACACAGTGAATACGCATGATGCAGAAGTTGTAAACAATGTAAACAGGGAAAACGGCAAAAGAGTATTGTGACGACAGGAGCAAGGACGCTCCTGTTGATGGATGAAATAATCGTCGGAGTATAAAGAAAATGGAGGTAATGCATAATGACAACAGGACGACTTGGATATAATAGCGTAAATGACAGATATGGACTGCTTGTGTCAGATCTGTGGGAGCACAGCGGATTTCACTGCGGGGAGGGGCTTGAGGTCATGGTAGATGACAAATGGGTACCGACACGCATGGAAATGTGCTGGAACGATGATGGCAGTCATGGCTGGTATCTCGTTGGCACTCCTTATTGTGGCGATCTGGAATATGTCAGGGCAAGGGTATAAGGAGTGACATTGGATAATCGTGGCACAGGTGGCAGATGTGCGCTTACATGTGCATTGGCAGCATGGTGGTTATCCCAAAGAAGACCTCGGCGCATGAGAGCCCTCGGAGAGCGCCTAGTTTTGATACGCAGTGTCAAAACTAATAAGGCGTTACTTCTGAAGTAACAAGACCTAGGCTGGTTTGAGAGTAAGAGATTGGAGGTGAGAAGCAGTGGGAAAGACGATATCATTTGTAAAAGGCAGAGAGCATATCAGACACAACAACAGAGATTTCATCAGCAATAACGTAGTGCCGGAGCGGACGGACTGGAACCAAACTTATGTGAAAGAGAGCATAGAATCAGCTTACAATACCTGTTTTGGACAGGCACTAAATGACTATAATGCCAGGCAGAAACGAAAAGATCGGCAGAAGCATGACTATATCACGGAGATCAGAAATTCAAAAAATAAAGAGAAAGTATTTTATGAGAATGTGGTGCAGATCGGCTCGAAAAATGATACTGCAGTTGTAGATGAAAACGGCTGCATGACAGAAGAAGCAGAGAAAGCGGCGAAGGTTCTTGAAAAATATGCACAGACATTTCAGGAGAGAAATCCGAACCTGTATCTGTTCAACTGTGTGCTGCACATGGACGAAGCAACGCCGCATTTGCATATGGATTACATCCCGATGGCGAACGGATACAAGTCCGGCATGGAGACAAGGAATAGTCTGACAAAGGCATTGCAGCAGATGGGATTTGATAAGGCAAAGAGCCGGAATGAGAATGAAACCGTTGCATGGCAGAAGAGGGAGCGTGAATATCTGACGGAGCTTTGCTGGGAGCAGGGAATAGAGATAGATGTTCTCGGAATCAGCCGAGATAACCTGACCTTGCTGGAGTACAAGGTGGCTATGCGGAAGGTTGAGAGTCTGGAAGAGCAGGCAGATAAGATCAAGGAAAATAATATGGAGCAGAGCCATGAAAATATACAGTTGAAGGTGGAAGCCCGGAAACTAAATGCCGATGTGGAGCAGTTGGAGGAACGTACAGTAGAGCTTGCTAGACAGATAGAATTGCTTGAAACAAAGGAGAAAGAGCAACAGGAAAGGATAGATAAATATGGCGTCAGAGCCGATGGGATTGACAAGATATCAAAGGAAGTGTCAGCAGAGGTTAAGAATGTTAAAGCTGCGGCTACACCCATTAAATCCATATTCGGCGGTGAGGAGTATGTCAAGGTCAAGAAGTCCGAATGGAGCCGGATCGTGGCGACATTTGAGAAAGCACTTACAAGAAACAAGCTGCTTGATAAATATGAAGCGAAGATCGCAGAGCTTGAAAAGACAGTGGACTATCTAAAAACACGGGTGGAGAAATTCACAAATCGTATAAAAGAAATGAAGAAGTTTCTGATGGAGAAGAACCTGCTGCATGAGTTCCTGAATCTGACGAGAAAACCGGAACAGGAAACCATGCAGGACAGGATAGACAGGAAGAATGCAGAGGCAAGAGCAAGAAATGAGCAGACAGACCGGGATGGTCGGAGAAAGAGAGAAATTTATGAACATAACATATGAGAAGAATGGAGTTTATCTGATACCGAATATTGTGGCAAATCCAGAGCCGGAGGGTGAACTTAGAAAGTTCGGACTGATGAGACAGAGTTATCTGAAGGAATGGCACAAGGGAATTTATACAGGGATGGTACTGAATGGTACGCTTAAGGAGCATCTGCTGGCGGTTCAGGAACGGGCAGAGAAGGCAATCGACCAGTTAGTGGAGCAGATGGCGAGAGTTGAGGGTGTGACGGAAGAACTTAAAGCTGCGGACCAGATGGAGTGGGTTAGACGGATGAATAATATAAGGATGAGAGCGGAGGAGATAGTGAGGGAGCAGATAATTTATAAATTATGATATGTAGAAAATGAAAAGGCAACAAAACAAACGAAAGTATGTTCGATTATTTTGCTTGCTTTTTTCGTGATTCAGGGGTATAATGGGAAAAATCAGGTATAAAATTATTCCCAGGAGCGATAGGATATGAAACAGGTACATATAAGAGTAGAAGACGAGTTATACGAGAAATTGAATATATATTCACTGCAAAATGATCAGAGTATGCAGGATTGCGTTCGAGAGGCGGTTGCCTACTATGTGACAGATATGAGAAGAAAGCAGAAAGACATTTCAAATAAACGATTTTCATTTATAGATTTATTTGCTGGAATTGGAGGAATGAGAATAGCGTTTGACAGGGCGGGCGGAAATTGTGTTTATTCAAACGAATGGAACAAATATAGTCAGCAAACATATTTTGCAAATTTCGGCGAGCAGCCGGATGGTGATATTACGCAAGTAAATGAGAAGGATATACCGGATCATGATATTTTGGTTGCTGGTTTTCCTTGCCAGCCGTTTTCAATTGCAGGGGTTTCTAAAAAAAATAGTATGGGAAGAGAAACTGGATTTGCTGATAAGACACAGGGAACATTATTTTTTGATGTTTGTCGAATCCTGAAAGAAAAACGTCCGAAAGCGTTTATGTTGGAAAATGTTAAAAATCTTTGCAGTCATGATAAAGGAAGAACTTTTCAGGTTATAAAGGATTCCCTAGATGAACTGGATTATGAGGTGTTTTATGCGATTCTTGACGGGCAGAATTATGTTCCGCAACATAGAGAAAGAATTATTATTGTCGGATTTGATAGAGAAAGATATGGAAAAAATATTGATTTTGAATTTAAATTGACACCTAAAAAGCCAAAACCGGTTATGCGTGACATTTTAGAATCGGAGGTAGATGCGAAGTATACATTGTCAGATAAATTGTGGACATATTTGCAAAACTATGCTGCGAAGCATAAAGCTGCAGGAAATGGATTTGGTTATGGAATAGCTCCGTTGGATGGAGTGTCGAGAACAATAAGTGCAAGATATTATAAAGACGGATCCGAAATCTTGATAGCGCAGGAAGGTAGAAATCCGAGAAGACTTACACCAAGGGAGTGCGCAAGATTACAAGGATTTCCAGACAGTTTTAAAATTCCTGTATCAGACACTCAAGCATATAGACAGTTTGGCAATTCTGTTGTTGTGCCATTGATGGAAAATGTTGCAAAGTTGATCGTTGAAAAAGTTGAGTCTATGGATGAAAATATCTCAGATAAAAAGCAGAGGAAGGTGATTTAATGATAACAGAATATTCTGGTCAAGCTATTCAGTCAGTATTAAATGGTCAGAAAGGATTTTGCAAATTCCTTTCGGCAAATGATACGGGTGCAACAGGAGCTCATCAGGCTGGTATATATATTCCAAAATCATCTTTTAATATTTTGTTTTCAGAACCAGGACAAAAAGGTGAAAATAAGGATAAGTGGGTAAAGATAAAGTGGCAGGGGGATTTTGTAACAGATACTCGTTTTATTTATTATGGAAAGGGAACAAGAAATGAGTATCGTATTACAAATTTTGGAAGAGACTTTCCATTCTTGACAACAGAATACACTGGTGCATTGCTTGTATTTGTCAAAGAAGATGAGGAAAATTATTTGGGGTATGTATTGAATTCAGATGATGATATAGAAACTTTTTTAAACGCTTTTGGTCTTAGCCCGATAGAGACTAATTGTCTGATTGATACTGGAAAGATTCAGCCAGAAACACATGAACAGCTTGCAATTCAAGACTTCATTAACAATTTGGATGTTGATTTTCCGGCATCGGAGATTATGTCAGCGGCAGCGAGAGATATTCAGAATAGAGCATATGATCATATTGAATATATCAAAACGAATCCAGACAGAAAAATTATTGAATGGACGAATATGGAATATGCTTTATTCCGTGCACTTGAATATGCTCGATATGGAAATATTATTACGAAAGGATTTAGCTCTGTTGATGAATTTGTAAAAGTTGCTAACATGGTATTGAACAGAAGAAAAAGTAGGGCAGGAAAAAGTTTGGAGCATCATCTTGCTGCAATATTTGATGGAAATCAATTAGAGTATTCAGCTCAGGTGGTGACAGAGGGAAATAAGAAACCAGACTTTATATTCCCGTCTAAAGAGGCTTATCATAATAGTAATTTTTCTGTAGATAATCTGATTTCGCTGGCTGCAAAAACTACATGTAAAGATAGATGGAGGCAGGTGCTTAATGAGGCGGACAGATTGAAAGAAAGACCTAAGTATCTGTGTACTCTTCAGCAGGGAATATCTGGAGCTCAAATGGATGAGATGCAGTCAGAAAATGTTGTACTTGTTGTCCCGCAACCATATATAAAAACATATCCTTCTGATAGGCAGGACAGGATTTGGACATTATCAAGATTTGTACAGTATGTCAAGAAAATAGAGGAAAAATAAGAATAAGATGGATATTCAGGAATGGAGGGGAGGATATTTAGAACAATAGGTGCTAGATTCCATGAGCGTACATTGTCTAAAGAGAAGCAACGCAGTAGTTTGGTTAACGTAAGAATAAGGAGACAGGTAAGGAAATGAAATATCATCGAGGATTTATCGCATTTATGGATATATTAGGTTTTAAAAAATACCTTTGTGATGAAGATAATGGGATAGACAAGGCATATTCTGTTTTTGAGTTTGCGGAGAAAATAAGTTATTTATTTAATACAAGTGATATTAATGGTATAAAAATTGAATTTTTTTCAGATAGTTTTGTGCTAACGACTGAGGAAGAAGATTTGGGGGCTTTTACCACACTGTTAATAGCGTGCCATATGATTAATTTGGGATTGTTTAAAGAGACAAAGCTTTGCACAAGAGGCGCAATTACAAGAGGAGAATTTTTCCATAAAAAAGGAATGGTTTTTGGGCCCGGAGTAGTTAAAGCTTATATTTTAGAAAGTAAAGAAGCAAAATATGTAAGAATGATTGTTGATGAAGAGGTAACAAAGATTGTTAACAATTCCTTGTTAATTAATCGAGCGGAAGATGGATGTTTTGAAGTGAATTGGTTTATGATCGCAATTCAAGATGCTGAAAAAACAGATGGTTATCATAAAGAAATAGGATTAGAATTAGCTGGGAAATACAAAGATTCGATAATGGATATATTAGTGAAAAATAAAAATACACAGGAGTATTACAAGTATTTGCCTATAATTAAACTGTTTAATAATTTTTGTAATAACATGGAATATTATGAAGATGGAGGATATAAAGAATTTCTTATAGATGCTAATAGCCTAATTTAGAGTGCCAATGGAGTATGCTCATTATAAGTATGAGATCCTTGTTGATGACGGAAACAAAAAAGGTAAAATGTATAAGTTAAAATAATTCGTCGCTAAAAAAGCGACGGAAAAGCGACGGAAAAGCGACGGAAAAAGCGACGAAAAAATTGCCAGAAACGACTAGCAGGTTAGCTTTATAGATGGAGTAGAAGTATATCTTACTGATGAATACTCAAACTATTTCGCTGCAATATAATATAAAATAGCGAAAAAACAAATTATCAGAGCTTCCCATGAGTGATGGGAAGGACTCAACAGATTTCGTTGTGGTGATACAATCGTGATACCCGTATGATACCTGTTGCCCATGGAACACTGACGATGGCATGATAAAGCTTTTACCTCGTATGCGTTCGGATATTATGATTGAATACAAAGGAAAAACTTTAATTATTGATGCCAAATATTATGATTCTTCTATGCAGAAAAATAGTAGATACGGAAACAAAACCATTCATTCCAATAATTTGTATCAGATTTTTGCGTATGTAAAAAATAAAGATACAAAACACAGTGGGGACGTAAGTGGTATGTTGCTTTATGCAAATACAGACGGTGAAAATCCAGATAAAGAGTATCTAATGGACGGAAATAAGATCAGTGTGAAGACATTAGACTTGAATTGTGATTTTACGGAGGTAAGAAGGCAGTTGGATGCAATTATAGAATCTTGGTTAAGTGACATTAATCGTAAAAGTATAGTGTAAATTTATTCTAATCTTGCTGGAGAATTTTGTATGGATAATTTAACAAAAGAACAACGCCATAAAAATATGAAAAACATTCGTGGGAAAGATACCAAGATAGAGGTCATATTAAGAAAAGCATTGTGGAATAAGGGATATCGCTATCGTAAAAATTATAAGAAGTTACCAGGAAATCCAGATATAGTGCTGACAAAATATAAAATAGCAATTTTTTGTGATGGAGAGTTTTTTCATGGAAAAGATTGGGAAGTATTAAAACCAAGATTGGAAAAGAGTAATAACAGCGAGTTCTGGATTAGTAAGATATCCCGGAACAGAGAGCGGGATGATGAAATAAATAAGAAATTGCTATTTGAAGGCTGGACCGTTATCAGGTTTTGGGGAAACGATATAAAAAAGCATACGGATGAGTGCGTAAGGGTTGTGGAAGAAGCAATTTTTGATATGGTTATGTATGATATCAATGACGTGTAGAAGTAATAAGCAGTGGAGAAGGGAGAAAATAACTTATGACTACAGAAGAAATTTTACATTCAAATTTAACAGATGAACAGTATGCGGCGGTAATTGACGATTCAAGAAACATATTGTGTCTGGCTTGCGCAGGTTCCGGGAAATCAAGAACTTTGGCATATAAAATAGCGTATTTGATTTCCAAGGGCGAGGAACCAGAAAGTATTATTGCGTTTACATTTACCGAAAAAGCAGCAGAATCTATCAAACGTAGAGTTGCGGAAGCATTGCGAAAGTTTGGATTATCTGAAAATATTGTAGGTGCGATGTTTATTGGAACATTAGATGCGTTTTGTCAGAAACTGATTGGAGACATTAACGCAAAGTATCGCCAGTTTGATATTTTGGATCAGAACCGTTTGGTGTTATATGTAATGTCGAGACAGTATAAGTTGGGATTGAAGAATGGAAAGGGCTATTTTAATCGAATCAAAGAATTTACAGAGGCATGGCAAACAATGCATAATGAAAATATAGATCTGAAAGACATTGAGAAATATAATACGGAATTGTTTAATCGTCTGTCATGTCTTTCTGATTCAATGAGTGCAGATGGTTACATGGATTTTTCTTTTGCAATATATCTTGCAGTGCAGGAATTAAAAAAGATAGAAAAAAAGGAAGGTTCATATATTGAGAAGTTTAAGTATCTTTTTGTTGATGAATATCAAGATATTAATCCTATTCAGGAAGAGTTTATAAAAACATTATCTGAATTTTTAGATATGTTATTTGTGGTGGGGGATGATGATCAGTCTATATATGGCTGGAGAGGTGCAAATGTACAGAATATTTTGACTTTTAAGGATAGATATAAAGATGTTAAAATACATAAATTGTTGGTCAATTTTAGAAGTACAAAAGCCATAGTAGAGACTGCAAATAGTTTTATTCAAAAAACAATTCCGTTTGAAAGATTACCTAAAGAGATAAAATACCATCAGAATGGTAATATTCAGGATTTGCGGAACTTGTGGTTTCAGACCAGGGAAGATGAAGCTAAATGGGTTGCGCAGCGAATTAAGTCACTAATTGGCACAACATATATTGAATATAATCCGGATGGAACAGAAAAAAGCAGAAGAGGACTTACTTATAGTGATTTTGCAGTACTTATTAGGAGTATTCGCTCACAAAAAGACGAGAATAAGGATGTTCAGTTTGTAAATGCAATGAGGAAACTGGATATACCTGTGAAAACTTCTGGAGAAGGCGGAATTTTTGATAGACCATACGCACAATGTATATTGGAAATAATGGAGTTACTGAGAGATGGAATGGGAGTAAATCGAACTGATGCAGAGAAATGCTTTGTGGAATCAGTCTTGCCTATTTTTCCAGATGCGGATAAGAATAAGTACTTTAATGTTTTGCAGGAATGGTATTCGAACATATATACACCAGTAACATCGGCAAGAAGAAAAGTATATCCGCAGAATTTTTTACATCAGCTAGTCGATGCACTTAATTTACGAATGCTTAGAGATGAAACAGCTTTAAGAGATTTGGGGTTATTTAGTGACATAATTAAGGATGTAGAACAAACATATGTCAGTATCGATTCTGAATGGAGATATAGAGAAATGCTTAACTTTCTGCAGAATATAGCGCAGAATTATGAATTAGATTCTGTAGACTACATTTCAAAGGTTGATGCGGTTAATGTATCTACCATACATAAAGTTAAAGGACTTGAATATCCTGTTGTGTTTGTTGTGGATTTGGTTAATCAACGTTTTCCTGGTAAAAAAGGACAGTACAGTGGAATTTTACCAGAAGAATTGATGGGGAATGCAATAGATAGAGGTGCATATGGCAATAGGCTAGAGGATGAAGCCAGGTTGTTTTATACAGCTATTACTAGAGCAGAGCGTTTGTTGTATTTGACAGGAAGTGAAATTCATCCTGGATTAAAAAACAAAAAGAAACCATCTGTTTTTACCGCAGAATTGAATCACCTTGATATGAGAAAAGATATGACTATAGATGAGTTAGCTGATAAGATTGAACCTATCCCAAGATTTGATGACAATGAACTGCCAACAGATTTTTCGTCGGTTAAATCATATCTTAAATGTCCATTCATGTATAAATTGCAGAATATATATGGGTATAATGCGGCAGTTCCTGAATTGTTTGGATTTGGACAAACTACACATACAATATTGGAAAGATTGCACCAGAAATATAAGGATAGAATTCCGACAGAGGAAGAAATCTTTGATATGGTTGAAGATACATTTATGCTTAAGCACGTATTTCCAAGTAATGATCCGGTAAATAGACCGGGTTCTTATGAACGAGCTAAGATGCTTGTTCATGAAATTATGAAAAAAAATGTGAATACATATTCAGACGATTTTTGTAGGATTCGCCAAGATGAGGCACGATTTGAATTGCTGGTAGATGAGGCGTTGATTACAGGTTCTATTGATTTGTTGTTGAAAGAGGATGAAGCTCAAAACATTGATGCAGCAGAAGTAATCGATTTTAAGTCAATGGAAATGTCAGATAAATTGGAAGAATTTGATTGGCGAGAAATGTCGCTTCAAGTGCAACTATATTCAAGAGCTGCAAAAGAAGTAATAGGAGAGAATGCGGAGACAGGATATGTCCATACATTAAAGGATAATAATAGAGTGAAAGTTCCAGTTGATGAATTATCAGTTAAGAATGCAATTGGTGCGATTGAATGGGCAGTAAAAGGTATTTTGCAGGAAGATTTCCCGATGAGAGCGTGTTCTGCAAATTGTGCAAAATGTGACTATCGGGCTCTGTGTAGGCAGGAAAGAGAGGAGTTTAAGCGAAAAGAGCTACCTCCAGTTATTAATACTCCTGTAGGAGAACGAGTTATTGCCGCATTTGAAGAGGAAGATGGTGAGTTGTAGATATGAGAATAAAGTATGAAGCAATAGATATTTTTTCTGGATGCGGTGGCGTTTCCTGTGGGCTTTCTTTAGCGGGATTTAAAATAAAGTCAGCAGTGGAAATTGAAAAGCATGCGGTAGATACATACTTGAATTATGAACCCTTAAATAGAGTAAATGTGTTAAATGAGGACATTTGTAATTTAAGTGGTGATAAAATATTGAAAGCTGCAAAAATAAAAAAAGATGATATTTATTTATTTGCAGGGTGTCCACCTTGCCAGAATTTTTCAAGACAAAATCCTCTTAACAAAAACAAAACTGATGAGGAACGCAAGAAATTGTTATTTGAGTTTTTACGTCTTATTGAAGAAATCTTGCCACCGTTTATTTTGATGGAAAATGTTCCAGGAATAAAATCGGATTTTAATGTGGCAATATTAAATGAATTTATGCAAAGATTAAAAAAAAATTATTATGTTAAAGAAGATGTATTAAATGCGGCAGATTATGGTGTGCCGCAAGTTAGAAAAAGATTTGTTCTACATGCTGTTAGAAATGATATTAATGAGGAGTTAAAAATAATTGGATTCTCATTTGATTTACCTAAAGCTACTTATGATAAAAAGGGCAGTAATGGTTTGAAAAAGTGGAAGACTGTCAGGGATGCAATTGGTGATTTGCCTGCATTAAGAGCTGGAGAAGAATATGTGGATGAGACTGGAAAGATACATAATCATAAGTGTGCAGGATTATCCGACATAAATCTGAAAAGAATAAAAGCAATTAGGGCGAATGGTGGTTCAAGAAATGGATTGCCAAAATCACTTATTTTGGATTGTCATAAAAAGAAGGATAAAGATGGAAATGTGTTTTCGGGACATGGAGATGTATATGGTATAATGGATCCGGATAAACCATCACCAACAATTACAGGTGGATGCTTGTGCTATTCGAAGGGAAGATATGGTCATTATAGTCAGGATAGAGCAATATCAATACGTGAGGCTGCCAGGTTGCAAACATTTCCTGATGATTTTGTTTTTAGTAATTCTTTGACAGATTCTGCATTACAAATTGGTAACGCAGTTCCAATTGATTTGGTAAAATCAAGTGGTGAGGTATTCAAAGCAGCGATAAAATGTATAAAAATGAGTCGAGCAAAAGAAGGAAAGAAGAAAAATGCAGTGACAACAAAATGACAATACAATCCCCTAAAAATCCACGTAACAGGTAGAAACGATACAAAACCTCTTGATTTCTGCCATAAAAACCAACAAAAAGCACTACATAACAACTTGGTAAAGAGGAGTTTGAATAACGGACTAAAATGCCGAAAGCCTGTATTTATGCGGGCTTCCGGCATTTGTTTTATCAAATGGCTCTAGTTTGGCTCTATTTGTGGGCGGGATAAGGGTTGCGAAAGCACTGATGGAGAAATAAAGGCATAATGGTAAGAAAAAAGTGATATATGCATCTTGGAAGCACAGCAATACTGAAAATTATAAGTTCAGCTGGAACAAAAAGTATGTTATGTACTGGAGAATTCCGGGGATCTGTGGGGAGTAATTGCGGGAAAAAAGGGAAAAGCGTATAATGCAAGAAAATAATGTTTTCACAGTGTAAAATAGAGGAGAGAACTATCATGCAGAAAATACTGATTGTAGAAGATGATACAAATATCAATAATCTGCTTCAGGAAGCATTATCCAAAGCAGGCTATTCCTGTGAGCAGGCGTTTTCCGGAACTGAGGCAAAGCTGCTTTTGAATATGCAGGAGCATAGCTATGCACTGGTGTTGCTGGATTTGATGTTGCCGGGAATTACAGGAGAAGCAGTTCTGGAGGAAATACGGAAAAAGGGAAATCTTCCGGTTATTGTTTTGACTGCGAAAGATAGCTTGGATGAAAAGGTAAAGGTTTTAACTAGTGGGGCTGATGATTATATAACGAAACCTTTTGAAATCAGAGAGGTACTGGCAAGAATTCAGGTACAGCTTCGTCATACAGAAGAAAAGGAAATAAAAGAATCTAACCTTTCGTTCAGAGAGATGGTATTGAACAAAGCTACTTTTCAGGTCAGCATTGGTGGAAAAATACTTCCTAAGATAACAAGACAGGAGTTTGCGATTTTAGAATTACTGCTCAGAAATCCGAAGCAGGTTTTCAGTAAAGAGGACATTTTTGAATATGCGTGGGACGAACCATATATGGGTGAAACAAAAACTCTGGATGTACATATAAGCAATATTCGTAAAAAGATAAAAACAGTTACATCTGAGGAATATATTGAAACGGTCTGGGGAATCGGTTATCGTCTTCATCTATAATCTTTACTCTTTTTTTACTATTTATTTGCGTTTGATTAGGATTATTCCTTTATGATAAATGCAGATAAGAAAAAGGAGATGAAAAACTTGAGCGAAATGTTATTGGAAACAAGAAATTTGACTAAGCAATATGGACACCATAAAGCTGTGGACAGTGTCAATATGCATATTAAAAAAGGTGCTATTTATGGTTTTATCGGTCGGAATGGAGCTGGGAAGACAACTTGTCTGAAGATGATCAGTGGACTTTCCAAGCCAACTTGCGGAGAAATCGAGATGTTCGGATACAAGGGAAAGGATTTGCAAAAAGTTCGATCACGGATAGGATGTCTGATTGAGGCACCGGGACTTTATGGAAATATGACTGCATATGAAAATCTGAATATCAAATGCAAGCTGTTTGGAATAAAGAAAAAAAGTTATATTGAAGAAATATTGAGAATTATCGGTCTGGAGGATGTGGGAAAGAAAAAAACAAAACATTTTTCACTTGGAATGAAACAGCGTTTGGGAATTGGTCTTGCTTTGGTTGGAGAACCAGATTTATTAGTTCTTGATGAGCCAATCAATGGATTAGATCCACAGGGTATTGCAGAGATCCGGGATACGATTCAGAGACTTCAGAAAGAGAAGAATATGACAATATGCATTTCCAGTCATATTCTTGAGGAATTATCTAAGATTGCTACTGATTATGGAATTATTCATAATGGAAGTTTATTACAGGAAATTACAAGAGAAGAATTAATAAGAAGATGCAGTGAACGGATAGAGTTGACATTGGATCATCCGAAACAGGCGATTCCAGTGCTGGATTCTATGGGATTTACCAACTATCAGGTAACAGATAAAGAGCATATTCATATTTTTGAACGATTGAATGAAAGTGCAGCGTTGAATATGGAACTTGCAAAGTCAGGAATTCCGGTAAAAGGGATTTCCATAACCAGTGAAGAACTGGAAACTTATTTTCTGAATCTGACGGGAGGTGCGGATCATGCTTAATATAATAAAAATGGATTTATACCGGATGCTTAAAACCAAAAGTATGTATGTAATCTGGATCGTACTGGCAGCAATATTATTGATTACAACATCTTTAAGCAAGACAGATTATGAGCTTTTGACTGAAAAGGATGTCATGAAACAGGAGCAGGTTACTGAACCTACTGTGGATAATATTAATGTGGGAATGATGGTAACGCTGCCTACGGAGCCGGGAGAAAAGGTGACGGTATATGATATCTTTTTTGCCAATTCCCAAGGAAAATTGTATGCACTGCTTTTGGTGATTTTTACTGTTCTGTTTTCAACAGCGGATATCAGTAGCGGATATATTAAGAATATAGGAGGTCAGGTTAGAAATAGAGGAACTCTGATTTTTTCCAGGGCAATTGCCTTGGCTGTCTTTACGGTACTGACAATGGCAGGTGCATTCTTATTTCAGGCAGCGGCGAATGGTATTGTTTTCGGGGAATTGGAATGGGGAAATACAAAGGCAATTTTATCTTATTTTGTGACTGAACTGGCTCTTCATTATGCACTTGTGCTGATTTGTATGGCGATTGCAATTATTTTGAAAAATAATGTAATCAGCATGGTCATTGCTGTCTGTCTTAGCATGAATGTAATGACCATTGTGTATGGGGTGATCAATAGTGCTATTCAAAAAATAGGAATTCAGAATTTCCAGATTTATAAGTATACGATAACAGGAAAATTATCACTGCTTCCTATGAATCCGAGTGGAAATGAGTGTTTGGCGGCATTTGGTGTGGCAATAGTGTTCATCGTTATGATGATATCAGTAAGCAGCGTTGTTTTTCAAAAGAGGGATATTTAACGGATGTATATCGTAATTGGGATATTAGCAGGAATTATTAT
>ULQI01031869.1_pt1 | contig 19131 bp, 16 predicted proteins | sample 1954261 | NCBI WGS metagenome assembly ULQI01 (sample SAMEA4835650, study PRJEB28245) | human gut metagenome | biome: gut microbiome; material: fecal sample | place: Denmark | collected 2008 | reverse complement strand
AACAGCCGGGAAAAACCTGCGCAATGGCTTCAGGAAAAAGCCAAGCACAGTTTCAAACAAGCCACCGATAATGGATGCCCCCATAATAGCACCATACGCAAGCACTCCACCGCCCATGGTTGCCGCCACGCTGTTGAATACTCCTATAAAACCTGAAGATGTACCCATAATGATCGGCACCTTTCCTCCAACAGGCCCTATTGAGAAAAGCTGTATCAGGGTGACAACTCCCGCGATGAGCATTGCGTTCTGAAGCAGTGAAAGCTGAAGATCAGCAAATTCACCACCGACCAGTCCGCATGCTCCTGTGATAATCAATAATGGTGTCAAATTTCCGACAAACATTGCAAGGACATGCTGAAGTCCAAGAGGTATCGCCTGGGAAAGAGGCATCCTTCCATCAAGCTGGAATGCTGTTTCTGAAAGTTTAAACTTATTTTTCATCTGTTGTTTTCTCCTGTATATTTTTTTCATATTACAGATTCTGTTATTCTGCTTATGTTATCTCCAATCACTCTTCCGGCATGGACATAAGAATCTTCTCCGGTGTAATCGGCAGTTCTCTGTGCCATACACCTGTCGCCCTGTATATGGCATGTGCAATAGCAGGTGCCGGAGTGTTGATAACTATTTCCCCTATCGATTTGGCTCCAAAAGGACCTGTAGGCTCATAGCTGTTTTCAAATTCCACTCTCAAATGTCCCATATCCAGACGGGTTGGTATCTTGTATTGCATGAAACTCGACTCTATCGGGCATCCCTTCGCATTGTAGGTGATGTTCTCAAACAGAGTGTGTCCGATTCCCTGAACTATGCCTCCCTCCGCCTGAACACGTGCCAGTGCCGGATTTATGGCTATGCCACAATCCACGACTGCAGCATAATCCAATATCTTCACTTCTCCTGTATATCTGTCAAGTTCTATCTCAACCATTCCGACCATATATGGAGGAGGCGAAACCGGAGACGAATGAGAGACTGTAGCTACAGCGGCAATATCATTTGCGACCTGATCCTTAACACTTATATCAGCCAAAGAAACGCTTTGATCTGTTCCTGTCCGATATGCCCTGCCATTTTCGAAATACATTTCATCCTGTTCACATCCAAGCATTCCTGCTGCAATTGCGCACAGCTTCTTTTTCAATTTATCACATGCAAGCTCCACAGCCTTTCCTGTTACATACGTAGTGGATGAAGCATATGAGCCGGAATCATACGGTGAAGCATCTGTGTCTGCTCCAAATACCGCCACGTCATCAACCGAGCAGTCCATGCACTCCGCAACCATCTGTGCAAGGATAGTATCACATCCGGTTCCCATATCTGCAGCACCGATTATCAGGTTAAATGTACCATCATCCGCAAGCTTGACCGTTGCAGATCCCACATCCACATTCGATATACAAGAACCCTGCATGGCCATTGCCACTCCTGCAGCCCTGACTTTTCCGTTTCCCATGTCCCTGACAGGGTATTTATCATCCCAGTTAAATATCTCCTTGCATCTGGCCATACATCTGTCAAGAGCACACGCATTTGCAGTTTCACCATAATACGCAGGCATCTTCATTCCCTCGCGCAGCATATTCTGCTCACGGATCACGGTCGGATCTATCCCCAGTTTCTCCGCAAGTTCATTCACCGCAGACTCAAGTGCGAAGATTCCCTGTGTAGCCCCATAGCCTCTGTATGCACCAGCCGCCATAGTGTTCGTATATACAACATCATATCCAAACCTATATGCCTCAAGACCTCCCGTATATAATGGAATTGACTTATGCCCGCTAAGTCCGACTGTTGTAGGTCCATGCTCCCCATACGCTCCTGTGTTGGACAGCGTATACAGATCAAGTCCCCTTATATGTCCATCGCGGTCTGCTCCCAGACGAACACTCACCTCCATCTCATGGCGCGGTGAACCTGCGATCTGACTTTCCTGTCTCGTAAATATGATCTTGGCCGCACGTCCTGTCTTCATGGTCACAAATGCAGGATACACCTCACTTACCGCTGTCTGCTTTGCTCCAAATCCGCCTCCTATACGTGGTTTTTCCACTCTGATCCTGCTCTTTGGAATGCCAAGCGCTCTTGACAAAATACGACGTACATGAAACACGATCTGTGTAGAAGAAATTACATGAAGCCTTCCATAACGGTCAAGGTGTGTATACGTTCGAAAAGTCTCCATCATAGCCTGGTTAAAGGCTCTCATATGATATCTGTTCTCCAGTACCTCATCACAGTCAGCTATAACAGCATCAACATCGCCATCACCGCCTACATCGCTTGCTATCAGGTTGCGTTTCGGATCGCCTCCTACCTGAACCGGCGGGAACCAGTCGTCCTCAGGATGAACCAATATATCATTATCCTTTGCCTTGCGGAAATCCAGAATAGGCTCTAAGATTTTATATTTTACCTTTATGAGTTTCATAGCCTTGATTGCTGACTTTTCATCCTCAGCTGCTATGATGGCAACCACATCGCCCACACACCTCACATGGCGATCCATAATGAGTCTGTCATACGGTGACGGCTCAGGATATGTCTGTCCTGCTATTGCAAACCGGCTATTTGGCACATCCTGCCATGTGTAAATATCTACTATTCCGGGTATTTTTTTTGCTATGGAGACATTTATATCCTCCACAATGGCATTCGCATGTGGACTGCGAAGCAGTTTCACAACAAGTGCATCACCGGGAGTGATATCATCCACATATACCGGTTTGCCAAGAAGTAACTGCATAGAATCTTTTTTTCTAACGGATTTATTAACTACATTATATTTTTTATGTTCCATGAGTTCACCCCTTTACTGTCTGTCATCTGCAGGAATTCTACTGTCTAAGTAATTCCGGATTCCTCTCAGTTGTCCCTCATATCCGGAACATCTGCACAGATTCCCGGCAAGATATGCCCTGATCTCATCATCCGATGGGTCAGGATTTTCTCTGAGAAGAGCTATTGTATTCATCACAAAACCCGGGTTGCAGAAACCACATTGATCAGCACCCTGATCAGCAATGAATCCGGCAAATTCTGCCGCCTCATCCTGAAGGCCCTCAAGGGTCTGCACCTCGTGTCCATCTGCCCTGGCAGCAAGCACCGAACAGGAAAGGACAGGAGTCTGATCCATAAGCACTGTACACAGACCGCAATTTGACGTCTCACAGCCGCGTTTCACACTATAACAGCCATGATCGCGCAGGAAATCTATAAGGAGCATATCAGGAGCTATATTTCCCGAGACGAATTTCCCATTTAATTTAATTTTTATTTCCACTGCTGCTCCTCCTCAATCTTTTTCAATAATCTCTGTCCAAGCACACGTATCAGACGGCTTCTGTATTCTGCGCCAGCACGATGATTGCTTCCAACCGGAACCTTGTCAGAAACCCAACTGGCAAATGCTTTCTCTGTCTCATCAGAAAGTCCCTCTGTGAGCAAGCCTTCTTCATCCAGAACAAGCATCGCCCTTCCAGGCCTTGCTCCCACAGCCAGACGGTATTCTCCATCTACGCATGATGCTGAACAGGCAATGACAGGAAAATCTGTTCTCTGATTGCGGACTGATGCATAAGCAAAAACTCCGGAAGTTTTCCTGATGATCAGATGTACAATCACATCCCTGTCCTGCTTCATGTTGACAAATTCCCTGAGAGGGATCATCCCACCATGATAAAGCTCCACAAATGCATCCATAGCTAAAAAAACTGTCAGAATGTCCGAAAACCCGAAACGTCCCCATATGCTTCCGCCAATCGTGGCGAGATTCCGAAACTGAACTCCCACAATATCCTTCACCGCTTCGCATACTGCACCATGTGTATATTTATTTAATCCGTCATGCAGCTCTATCTGACGGAGTGATGTCATTGCACCAATAATAAATTCGTCATCTTTTTCCTCGATCGTATCAAGTCCCAGATCACACATATCTATGGCTGTCTGTATCAGGCGATCCTGCATTTTTGTCCAAAGCATTCCTCCTATAATACAGCTTCCCTTTTTCTGATTCAGTTCATATGCCTCATCAATACTTTGTGCGCGTACATAATTCTGTATTGTTACCATAAATACTCCTTTTAACATATAAACACAATTTTTCAAAATATATTATATTAAAACATCTTGTCTTTGAAAAGGTGCTTTGTTACAATACCGTTGTATTATTTCAAGAATAACAAAAGGAACATTGAATTCATGAAAACAACTCTAAAAAAACATCTATCTATCATCCTTATCTGTACTATGCTGGCAGTGCTTACAGCCTGTGGTACAGACAGTGCTACGACAACACAGAGTACTACGGAAAGCACCACAGCTGCTTCAGTATCCGAATCAGCTTCCAGTGAAGAAGTATCTGAAGAATTATCTTCTGAAGAGTCTTCCACTGAAGCAGATGCTGAACAGACTGTCTACCCTGTAACAGTTACTGACCAGGCCGGCCGTGAAGTTACAATTGAAAAAGAGCCATCTTCTATCGTGAGTGGCTACTATATTTCTTCAAGCCTTCTGATCGCTCTTGGACTCAAGGATAAGGTTGTCGGTATTGAAGCAAAAGCAGACAAGCGCCCTATTTATAAGCTTGCTGCACCAGAACTGACTGAGCTGCCGAATGTTGGAACTGCCAAAGAGTTCAACCTTGAGACATGCGCTGCTCTTTCACCTGATCTGGTTATTCTGCCAATGAAGCTTAAGGATGCAGCCCAGAGCCTGACAGACCTCGGTATAACAGTACTGCTCGTCAATCCTGAAAGTCAGGATCTTCTGACAGAAATGATCAACACCATAGCTACGGCAACTAACACCAACTCAGAAGCTGCAAAGCTGCTCGCATATATAGATTCTCAGAAGGATATGCTTACTTCATCTCTGTCTGGCGTAGAACCTGAAAGTGTATACCTTGCCGGCAACTCATCATTCCTGTCTACTGCCGGTCCTTCTATGTATCAGTCAAGCATCATAGAGCTTGCCGGTGGAAAAAATGCAGCTGATTCTATCACAGACACCTACTGGGCCGAGATAAGCTATGAGCAGCTTCTTGCATGGGATCCTTCTTATATAATAATCGCATCGGATGCCGAATATACAGTAGATGACGTAATGAACGATCCAAACCTTGCAGAATGCACTGCTGTAAAAAACAGCCACGTATATGCTATTCCTGGAGACATGGAAGCATTGGATAGCCCGGTACCTGCAGGAATCCTGGCATCTGTATGGCTTGCAGGGATCCTTCATCCTGATCAGATATCAGCTGACACATATACAACTGAAATGACAAATTATTATGAAACATTCTATGGAATCAACAACTAATAACAAGCGTAAAAATAAAAACAAAGCAACAATAACTATTATACTGGGAGCTGTCATTCTGGCAGCTCTCAGTATATTTTCTTTTTTTGTCGGAAGATATCCTCTTACACTGAATGGATTGCTGCAAGGCGATGACATGCAGTGGCGTGTATTTCTCACGCTTCGCGCAAGCCGCGGAATCATCGGCTGTATAGGGGGATTTGTTCTCGGCATAGCAGGATTTGTATATCAGACTGTCTTTAAGAACCCATTGGCTTCTCCAGACATCATAGGTGTATCATCAGGTGCAAGCGCAGGTGCCGCATTTGGCATTCTGTTTTTGTCCGGAACAATGTCTGTAACCATATCTGCTTTTGCCGGAGCCATATGCTGTGTGATACTGGTTCTGCTTCTGTCATCGCTGACATATGAACGTGATGGAAAAAGCATAGTACTGGCAGGCATAGCAGTACACAGTCTTGCCCAGACCGCTCTTGTGTGTCTGAAGCTGACTGCCGACCCTGAAAAACAATTAGCATCAATTGAATACTGGATCATGGGAAGTCTTAATGGCATAAGCATATATTCCATTGGTTCAAATGTAATACTGTGCGCTGTCTGCCTGCTGATAATGTTCCTATTGTACAGACAGATCATAATGCTCTCCCTTGATGACGCAGAGGGCAAAATGCTTGGCGTGAATGTTAACCAGATACGAATGCTGGTTCTTTTGATCGCAACCCTGGCAACTTCAAGTGTGATCAGCATGACAGGACTTATCAGCTTTATCTCTCTGCTTGCTCCGCACGGAGCCAGAATGCTGCTCAAAAATAACCGATTATCAACTATGCTTCTGAGTGGTCTTATAGGTGGATGCCTTCTCACTTTCGGTGATATACTTGCCCGCAGTGTATGTTCCACAGAACTACCGGTCAGTATATTCACAAGTATCATAGGAGCACCATTTCTTATCTATCTATGCATAAGGAGGAAACCTGTAAAATGAGTACATTAAACATATGCGATCTGTCAGCCGACTACCACCACATCAGCCGCACAAGCACCACAGATGTGCAAAATGTGATAAATAATATCAGCTTTTCTGCAGAAGAAGGTACAATTGTTGGTATACTTGGCGAGAATGGCTGTGGCAAAACAACCCTTATCAAAGCTATTGCCAATTTGATTCCGCATAGTGGCTGCTGCGAGTTAGATAATCTCCAGCTGGAACATATGCCTCACAAAAAACTAGCACAGCTATGTGGATATATCCCTCAAAAAAGCGGCATATCCATAGACATATCTCTCTTAGATGTTGTCATGATGGGATTTAACCCAGAGCTTAAGCTGCTTCAGCCCCCTACTGAGGCCATGAAGGAAAAAGCTTATAAAGTTCTTGCAATGGTCGGACTTGATTCACGGATAAACGATAATTTTCAGACATTGAGCGAGGGTCAAAAACAGCTTGCCCTGCTGGCACGTACATTTGTGGCAAAACGGAAGCTTTTACTCCTGGACGAACCGGAAAGTGCACTGGACTTCAGGCTGCGTTACCAGATTATGAACCTTCTGTGCAGCTATGTTGAACGAAACCACGCGGTGTCCCTGGTAACGCTTCACGATTCATCACTTGCATTAAATTACTGCAACACTCTTCTGGTTTTATCGGAATCCAAACTGATTGGTGAAGTATATCCCGATAAAACACCCATTGAGGAAATGGAAATGCTTCTGTCCAAAGTTTATGGTACAATCAGTATCAGAGAACTTCGCAACCGTCAGGGAAAGCGCCAGCTTGTCATGATGAAGGAGGATGATATGCATTGAGAGCTGCTATTAAAATAACATTTTTTGATGATAATGATGAGAAATTCTTTGGTGAAGGTCCATACCGCCTTCTTTTGGCTATAGAAAAAAACGGTTCTCTCCGCTCAGCATCCCAGTCCATGGGTCTTGCCTACAGCAAAGCATTCCGCATGATAAAAAACGCTGAAGAGGCGCTGGGATTTTCACTTACAAACCGCACAACAGGCGGCAGGTCAGGTGGAGGGAGCACGATAACACCAGAGGGAAAGGAATGGCTGAAAAAATATGAACAATATAGAGAAGCCTGTATTCAGGCCGGAAGCAAATTGTATATGGAGATCTTTTCTGACTAGCCAAAAGAAACATATCGTTATTACCGGTGACAGGAAAAGTGGCAAATCAACACTTCTCTCTTCACTTTTCGACAGACAAATGCCCGGAATTACATCATGGGCCGTTCCAAAAGAAGGCGTATACATGAAAAACAACTCAAGCGGTGAAGTTATACGTATCGGCAGATTCTGCTCTGATGCCACAGGTTGCGAGAACCTCATGCAACCCATTAAAGATGCCTTTAACAGCAAATGTATTGCTTTTTTAGAAAGCTTAGCAGACACAACAGCACCATGGATTACTGTAGACGAAATTGGATATCTTGAAAACACATCATACGATTATCAAAAAGCTTTCGAAAGGCTCATGAATAAAAAGCGGATCATTATGGTTGTTCGAAAACAGGATCTCTCATTTCTAAACTGGCTGTGCGTCCATAAAGATGTGTTCCTTGTTGACCTTGACAGACCATTTGGCAATTCCGGATGTATCATCATGGCTTCAGGGCAGGGAAAGCGCTTTGGCAGCAATAAGCTCATGGCTGAATATCACGGACAGCCGCTCATAAAGTGGATACTTGATATAACAAAAGATTTGTTTGCCAGACGACTTGTTGTCACCATACACCAGGATATTGAAAAGCTTTGCACAGAATATAGTATACCGGTAATCCTTCACTCCTCTCCATATCGGAATGATATGATCCGTCTTGGTCTGGATACAATTGGTTCTTATATTGACCGCTGTGCTTTTATTCCTTCCGATCAGCCACTCATAAAGACGGAATCTATAGCATCACTATTATTATGTTCTAAAAATGAGCCATCATATATATGGAGAACGTGTTATGACAAAACACCAGGAGCACCTGTGATATTTCCAAAAGAATATTTTGATGAGCTTATGTCTCTCCCACAAGGAAAAGGCGGAAATGTCGTTGTCCACGGTCACGAATCTCAGGTAAGGCAGCTACCTGTCACCAGCAAGACTGAATTGATGGACATTGACACACCAGCAGATATGGCGCGGCTGAGCTGAAGACAGCGGGACATCTGGTCTCTTTATCTGAAATATGTAGGATCAGCGCCGAACCAGGTCTGTATATCGTTCTCCTCTGTAACATCTACTATCTCTTCCATCTCTAACATTTCAGGTATCTGTCTTCTGCTACTTTAATTACTAGCGAATCGTATCTTCGCCTTTTAATTGTTTTTTATTTGCATACATGGCTGCATCTGCAATGGAACATATATGTTCAAAATTCTCGTCTGCATCCGGCGTGGCAAAACCAATGGCGCAGCAATACGGAGTCTTAGAAAGCTCTCTCCGCATATGATCGATCAGAGCATGGACATCATCTTTTGAAACCCGTGAACATAAGATCATAAACTCATCACCACCGGTTCTATACAGGTGGCATCCCCGCGGCAGTATATTTTGAATACACGCTACAATCGTACACAAAGCCGTATCCCCGGCCGCATGGCCATTCTCGTCATTGAGCCTCTTCAGATCATTTAAATCAATGGAAATTACCGCTGTCAGACATTTGCTCTCCATCAATTGATCCGCATCCAGATAAAAATACCGGCGGTTGAGCGCACGCGTAAGTGGATCCCGCTTGAACTGCTGTGTAGTCAAATACATATAATAAAATGTAGTACTCACAGCTCCCGTGGTATTGATGAGTCCGTCATAATGGAAAAACGCCTCCAGAATAGCCGCTATCGTGTTCGTCACCGCAATGAAAACTGCGATCAGCGATTCGTATGTATGCTCAGTCTTATATAACTTATTAGTCAAGATAACCAGAAGAATTAAATAAAAACCGGATGCAACAAATGCCGAATATCCAAGTGGCCCCCGCACAAATTCATTCTTATCCGAGTAGGAAAAACAAACACCTGAAAAGAACGCAGTGGAAGCGATCAACGCATTCAGGATTCCCGGAACCGCAATAAATTTCTTGAACTTTTGCGACACCCTGTTACCACAGGAAAGAATGATCACAAAGCCTATATTGATCGGTCTAAGCGCATACCCAATAATAGATACTGCCACACGCAGCATTGTCGGATACGGAAGTGTCGCGCACCAGTATTCTATACTGTCAACGATAACCAGACACAGTACTGAGCTTATCGCAATGGAAAACAACCGAATGACCTTTCTCTGAAATGCAGGATTTACATTGACGAAAATCAACAAAAAAAAAGGATATTAAGATCGTCGCAAAATTCAGCTGTAAAAAATAATGAAACATAAACTCCTCCCCCCCTTTTCCATCTGTAAATATACAAATTATATAATATTGTAACACAAAAAAGGAAGAATGTCTTTATAGGGACGTCCCCGATTTCCGGTCAATTTCATCTAAAGTGTCCATTAGCGGATCCGGCATATTGAATCCTCATTTTTCTTGTGATAACTTTTCCCACAGCGTATCAGAACATCAGGAGGAATAAATTATGCCAAGAAAATATTATCCATTAACACCTTCACAAAAGATACATTTCAAACCAATTATTGAATTTGGCACTCAGCAAGTCGCAAATATAAGCATTTGTATGACTCTGCAAGCGCCGCTTGATTTTGGTCTGCTGAAAAAATGCATACAGCTGGAGTACGAAAGATACGAATGCCTGCGAATCCGTTTTACAAAAGTTGACCCAAATGGAGAGGTACGGCAATATGTTGTTTCTCACGATGACAGAGATATTGATTACGAAAACCTTTCATGGCTTTCCGGTGATGACGCTTACCACCGCATGGAAGAATGGTCCAGAATTCCGTTTGACGGGGACAATATTCCGATGAACGTGATAAAAATGATCTCACTTCCGGGGGGCTACAATGGGCTGTATATCAAGATCGATCACAGACTCATGGATTCATGTGGAGCTATCGTCATGGTGAATGACATCATGGAACTGTACTGTCATTACAAATTTGGCACGCCTTATCCTGAGGACATGGCAAGTTTCACTGACATGGTCGAACGTGATCTTAAAAAAAGCACAGACGAAAAACGTGTCTCAAAAGACCGCATGTACTGGCAAAATGTGCTGGAGGAAAATGGAGAACCTATTTACTCCGATATACAGGGACAACGGATACTCCAGGAAAGCAGGCGCCTTCACAATGACAAGTCACTCCGCGCTGCAGATCAGGAGATTAACAACCTGTCTGTCGCTACAAAGAACTATCACCTGGATGCTGAGCCAACCCAGAATCTTCTGGATTTTTGTATGAACAATCACATATCCATGACCAACCTCATTCTCATGGGAATACGAACTTATCTCTCCAAGGCAAATGGCGGACAGACTGACATCTCCATAAGGAATTATGTTTCAAGACGTTCCACACATGCCGAGTGGGTATCAGGTGGCTCGCGCGCAATGGCATACCCTTGCAGAACCATCATTGATCCGGACACAGAGTTTCTGGATGCAGTTTTCATGATTCAGGATGTTCAGAATCATGTATACCGACACTGCAATTATGACCCGGAACTTTTGTCTGACCAGATGAAAGAAATGTTCCACACTCCTCCACACACTACTTATGAGAGCGTGGGGCTTACTTACCAGCCTCTTCCTATCAGGCTTAAAAATCCGCATCTCGAAGACATTTCCGTAAGGAGCATGTGGATTCCAAATGGTACATCAAAACAAAAGATCTATCTCACCGTCATGCACAGTGCAAATGATCTGGGTTTGAATTTCTATTTCAGATACCAGACCGCAAGTCTCTCCGAACAGGACATTGAACTGTTCTACTACTACCTTATGAAGATAATCTTCAAAGGCATTGCCGAGCCAGAAATGACTGTGGGCGAAATCATCGAATGCATCTAACTATTTTTTTGGGGACGGAGGTTCCTGTCCCCTTTAATTAATTCAATAAGGAGATTTTTAATATGAATACTAATATAACTTTTTTGAACATTGTTGCCGAATACTGCAATACACCAGCTGATGAAATCACTAATGATATGCGATTCATAGAAGATTTGGGCTTTAGCTCACTTGATTTCATGACTTTTCTCGGCGACCTTGAAGATACATTTGACGTGGAAATCGATGAAGATGAGATCATCAATATTCACACTATAGAAGACGCCATCAAGTACCTTGACAACCTGACAAGCTCTTCTGCATCGGTTTAACATTAAAAATCTGGGACGACGGAGTATGTCCCATTTTGCCTCACATAAAAGAAATGGAGATATAATATATGGAAGAAAATATTCTGGAAATTGTTGAAAAAAGCTGTCAGATACATAGAGATGTAATAGCTGTTAAATATCTGTCTCACAGAGATATTGTCGAAAAGAGCTACGGAGATCTGTGGGATGACATTCGCAAAACTGCTATCATTTTGCGGAATAAAGGACTCTGCGGAACACATATTGCACTGGTGGGAAGCAGCTCTTATGAATGGATCTGCGCCTACATGGCTATACTTTTCACGGGAAATACTGCTGTACCGCTGGATGCAAACCTGTCTGCTCCGGAATTACATGAACTTCTGAATAGATCAGAATCAACTGCATTATTCTGCGGAGCATCCAGAAAAGATGTGATAACAGAACTGAAAGCAGATTGTCCTAGAATGAATGTTGTATTCACCATGGAAAAGAAAGTCGATATAGAGCGTCCGGAGGGTGCAGATTCAAATCCACAATTAGCAATTTTGTCATTTGAACAGCTCCGCAGAGAAATTACCATACCGGATGACTTTGCATTTGCCGATCAGGATAAGGATAAAATGTGTACGCTTATGTATACCTCTGGAACAACAGGTAAAAGCAAAGGCGTCATGCTGTCTCAATTCAATCTCGCACAAAATGTTGAAAATGTATATGTAAATCTGGAACCTGGTGTAACTATTCTGAGCGTTCTGCCTATACATCACGCCTTCTGCCTGACAATGGAATGGATGAAGGGCATTTCACTGGGCGCCACTATCTGCATCAATGACTCGTTGCTACACATGCTGAAAAACATGAAACGGTTTCAGCCTGTTGGTATGCTGATGGTTCCTCTCATGGTAGAAACCATTTACAAAAAACTCAAAGACGTCAACCCTCTCCTTCCTAAAAAGCTGGTTGCAAAGGAAGCATTTGGCGGTAAACTGGAATATATATTCTGCGGAGGGGCATATCTGGATCCTATGTATGTTACCGAATTCAAAAAATATGGAATAGACATACTCCAGGGATACGGCATGACTGAATGCTCCCCTGTAATTTGCTCCAACAATCACAGATACAACAGACCCGGATCCGTTGGCAAACTCCTGGACAACTGTGCTGTTCGTTTTGTCGACGAGGAAATTCAGGTAAAAGGCACAAGCGTCATGTCCGGATACTACGACATGCCAAACGAGACCGCAGAAGCTTTTCAAGACGGCTGGCTCTGCACCGGAGATCTTGGTTATCTCGACTCCGATGGTTTTATGTATATAACCGGAAGGAAAAAGAACCTCATCATTCTGGCAAATGGTGAAAACATATCCCCTGAGGAACTGGAGGGAAAGCTTTCTATAGAGCCCCTTATTTCAGAAATAGTCATTACCGGCGACGGCAACCATCTCACTGCTCACATATATCCAGATCAGGATTTTGTAGATAAGAAACATATGGATGCAGACAGAACTTCTGAAAAATTGCAAAAAATTATTGATACTTTCAACAAAAACCAGCCAACATACAAAAGGATCTCTGCACTGGATATAAGAAAAGAGCCGTTTGAAAAGAGTTCGACAAAAAAGATCAAAAGAAATCTCGTATAACAATAGACTCACACGCATTATTGTTGTAACATTGCTGTATTAGATAATGACAAAACTGCAGCACCAAGCCAGGCAGCAGATAAAGGAGACAGCCATGATCAACTCAACCGATCCCCGATATGACAGAACTGAAAGTGACCTTCTAGATGCATTCAAGATACTTGCAGGTCAAAAGGCTCTGAACAAAATAAGCGTGTCCGAGATAACCAAACTCACAGGTGTGACCAGAAGCACATTTTACAACCACTATGAAGACATGCCTGCTTTCATCAATGCCATGGAAGACCGCATCATCGATGAAATATTTCAGATCATGAATAGCTTCAAACCAGAAGGCAATATTGAGATCTGCCACCAGTTCTTCAGGTCTCTATGCGAATACATGAAAGCAAATAGATTTCTCATGATCATCATTGCCACACCTGAGGCTTATGATTTCGTGGAAAAGGCACTGACAATGTTCCATAGATACGTGCGATTAATTCTGGAAAAATCCAGCAAGACCGGCCTGGCCCAGGAGAAATACTCATACGCCGTAGCATACGCAATAGGCGGCGTGGTTGGTATCCTGCACAAGTTTGCGGTGGATAACTGTCAGGAAAGCAGCGACAAGGTATCTGCTTTCCTGACAGAAGCATTTCTGGATGGTATGAGACCGTATTTAGGGGTATAGGTCTCCCATCATGGGGATCTCTCCAATATTACTCACATAATACAAGCACTACACAATTAAATGGCTAAAAATTTCCTTATATCCATTGCCAATGAAATTAACAGAATAATCAGCAAAACAATCTCTGCATAAAGAATATACGGATGTCTCTTTCTAAATTGACACCCTTTATCAGACAAACCTGTAGTATATGCTATATTCGCAAATTGCATGGCTATAGCAGTTGCTATTCCAAACGAAGTTAACAATAAAAATATATTATATTTATACTCCGTATATGCTGATACACTAAATGCTGCAATAAAACTAAAAACTAAGCCAACAACATCCTTCTTATTTATTTTGTTCAAAATATGACGTTTCTGTTCATCAGAATAATTTGCTATTTTTTTTAAATCATTACTATCCATTTCTTCCTGTTTCCTTTCGCCTTCAATTAGTTCCAGGATCCCTACTTCAAAAAATTCTGATATTTCCACTAAAATTGAAATATCAGGCATATTAATTCCATTTTCCCAGCGTGACACGGATCGGTTTGATACACCGAGCTGTTCTGCCAATTGCTCTTGCGTCATTCCTTTTTCTTTGCGCAATTCCCGAAGCAAGCATCCCATTTTTTCTTGTTGCATTATTATGCCCTCCTTTCAATTTCGATCTTACTATTGTTGTTTAAGCAAATACATGACACAAAGCAAGAATATTCACACATGACACATGTGTCCAAATGGTATTTTATATACATATACATTCATTGATTGTGAAAAATTTCTTTCTTACATAAATAATGTCTAATTTTTATAATAAATTTCTTTTTCCCATGAATATGGTTTAACTAGCATTTCATCATCACTTTTACCGTCACAACTATTCTGGCATTTTGATAATATCCCTACTGTGTCATATTTATCCGATATATAGGGTTCCATACAAGATATATTTTTCATATACAATCCAGGATATTTCTTGAATGGAGAAACAGAATGCATGACATTTGAATCCTTTTTCGAATATACATATAAAACTGAATCACACTGTGCGTGTGCATCCCATTGAGTATATTGTCCCTCAATAATTACGTGACTAATAGATGTCCCATCAAACGCCTCATACTCTACCCTTTCGACACCTGAAGGAATTATTACTATCTCAGCCTTTTTACATGAACAAAATGCTTTATTATTCACTACTTCTATCTCTGGTGGCACAATTATTACTTTCTCATTACTTTGGTATGTTAACAACCTGTTATATCTGATCATATTTCCGAGTTTCGGACATTCTGCATATATTGATATTTGCTCAAAATCAAAAATATCTGGCCAATTTACACATTTAAGCTCTTTACAATTTAAAATTGCCAATTCACTAAAATTACACCTAACATCTGCCTCAAAAGTTATTTTTTCTAGTTGTCCACAATCTGTTATCATTTTTGTTTCAAATCTAGTTACAGTAGCTCCAAACACAATTTCTTTTACCGCATTGTGTGCAATCGCTCCCCTACAAACCTTTTTGCAGCAATTTACATTTATCACTTCATTGTCCCCAGAATAAAACATAAGTGAGTCCTTATATATCCACATACCATTTTTGGGATATGACCAATAACCAAACTTATTCTGATAATTATTTATAAGCATAAATTTATTTGAATTCAAATAATCTACAATTTCGGAAGTCATTTCTCTGATAGCTATCTCATCAGATATATTATCAGCCAAAGCACTATAAAATTCATAATCATCTCCATAATTTGAATAATTATATTTTGACCAATATATCTTTATCCGACCACTATTCCCCTTTGATTTATCAAATGAGGAATATAATCCATCCCTGATATCACCAATCATAACAACTGTGTTAGGTACAACCATATACTTACATTTATTATACCTTAAACTATTCAATGAATTTGAGAATAATCCAACCACTTCACATCCGTCAATTCGCTCAGGAATTAGAACAATGCTTTTTGACAGATTATTATTACTGCAGACAATATTAAGTATATGTATTTTCCCTTTTAATTCTACGTACTCTATAATCCCAGTTTGACATACCTTTTTCTTTACACTCTCTAAATCTATCGAAAAATCCTGGCATGCATCGGTATTCTGATCTATGCTATCATTAAACCATTCTTCTTTACCAAATAGGCAAATCAAAATTTCCACTGCCTGTTTTACATAATTTGGAGATAATCCTGTACTATTTTCCAATATGCGGCTACATCTATACATTACCTGCAAATAATTATCCCCACAACGTATTTCTTCTATAATATTTTCTTCGTATGCCGAAATGATAGCATTTTTTAACGGCTTGTTATCTGGTATTATATCTGCGATTAAGGCGGCAAACCTTCTGCGATCCGTTATTGAATCCGGATATTTTCTTATAAAATCTATTATCTTGGCTTGTTCCTGTGTTAATGCTTTATTCATCATTCCACCTGTTGTATATATAGTCTATATCTCATCCGGTTTTAAATAGTGTCCGCAACTACATTTAATGTATGGTCCGAACTTACTTAATCCGCCTTTTAAATCTCCTCCATCACGTCTAGGACACGATACATTCTTTGCAGAGATATACCAATTTATTAAATCCGGAGTGAGGTATTTTCGCCCTGAACAAGATTTATCCGAGCATCTTAAATAAGATGTTCCTTTGGAGCCTTTTGTTAATATCATATTTTTTCTGCAATTAGGACAAAACTCTTTTTCTTCAACAAATGCTGCTAATCCACACGAACCAGGGACTTTTACATTGGTATCACTTGAATCATCTATTTCTTGGGCTGTATACATACCTTTCTTTTTTGTCAGAGGTTTTTTATTCACCCCAATCTCTACCACTTCAAGGTCAGTCAGAGCCTTTATCATTTCTATTGTATTTCTGCCTTTAATCCTGACCATAGCATTTACGACCGTAACCAATGAATCTGTTTTATTAACCTTAAATACCCATTTTGCTGTTGGTAAACCATACCATGCAATTTCATCATCAATAACTATTAATGGAAATGTTGCATTTTCTGTTCCAACGCAATACTCCTGCCATCTCTTTGGTAACTCCTTGTATTCATTACTCTTCATCTTTACTTCTATTCCACGGCTATCTGCTTCATCAAACAATTCAAAAATCTGTTGTTCCGTTTCTTTAAGCTGTCCACTTGGAAGAGAAACAACAATTTTAAATTTTGCTTTTCTCACATCTACCGCCAATTGCTTAACTGCCTGTTGTTCATCTATATGAATCTCCATCATTTTATCTGGAGAAACATTTACCAAATAAGGTTTCAAAGTTTTTGAACTATTATCTATAATCGTATGGTGTTCTTTTTTTACAAATGATAACAACCTGTAAAAAATATGATTTGTTCCCTTGAATACATTCTCCCAGAACCTAAAATTGGCAACTGTTATTAATTTTCCTTTTGCTCTTGTCACAGCTACATTTATAAGCCGGATCACCTGATTTTGATTTTTACCCATCAAAACACCAACTGCATTTTTAGGGTAGCTTTCAACCGCATCAAAAATCACTACATCAGACTCAGATCCCTGAAACTGATGTACTGTTGCACAACTTATATTAGAGGTTCCACCATTATAGTAATCTTTTATCATCGCACGAATAAGTCTTGTCTGTGCTGCATAAGGTGTTATTATTCCTATACTTTCAATCTGATTTTTCTGTGCAGACACTGCTGTACAAAACGATACCACTGCACTTAATATGTTAAATCTTGATCCGTCTGTATTTTTATCAGCTGCACAATAAGAGCCTGACAGATCAATCAAATTAAGCGCATCTCCCGATAATGGTTCTCGCCTAACTATTCTAGTCAGATCTTCTGAATTAATAACTACCTGATGATTATCAAGCATATTACTATATACATATTTATTTGGGAAAGCAGCTATTTCTGGATACATTCTTCTCTGCTCATTGAGCATAACGAGCCATGGATGATAATACATATCACCATTCGCATCTACTATCTTTAAATATGAGAATATATCAACTTGCAAAATTTTTGCAGAAGGATTCTGGGATATAGGTGCGAGCTGTCTAAAATCTCCAACAAACAGGAATTTATCTCTGGCCAAAGCAGCTGCAGCTATTACCTGAGGAACATAAGCCATTGAAACCTCATCAAACATCACCAAGTCAAACTGTCTTTGCTCAAACATCGGATCCACAGTTGCTCTGGATATCGTAGTACCTATCAGCTGTGCCTTATCAACATATCTGCGCTCTTCCTTTCTTATATCGCTTCTAAGCTGTTTTATCTTCAATTCCAGCTTGTTGTATTCATCTGTGTGAGTTTTATTCTTTACTCTAAAATCATCTCTTTGTATCAATAATCTATCAAGTTCAGTGGCATAGCTATTACACATACTTAATGTGTAAGTAAACGATGTTGCATATGGATGTTTTGCAAGCTCATTATCTCTGACATACCCAAATCTGAGTATTTTCCCATGCTTTAAATAATCTTTCATCCTGTCATCAGGGTTCTTTATAATCTGTTTTATAACGCCATCAACTGATACATTGCTATGTGAAACTATCAAAACCGATTTTCCCTGATATATATAATCTTTTGCAATTTCTGCCATCGTATGAGTTTTTCCTGTTCCCGGCGGTCCCCATATTGACACAATATCTTCTTGTTGAAGCATTTTTATGGCTGCTTCTTGACCTTTGGGAACTTTGTTTATATCTTTAGAGCTTGTAAGCTTGGGGCCTTCCTCCATAAGCCTAATTGCCAATTTATTAACATTAGGATTTAATGAATTCATCCGCTTATCCAAGGCTTCCAATAGTTTCCAGGGTTCAACCATCATTCTGGCAGAACCAACACGGTCTCCTATATCTCTATCCAGCATAAGCATTAACTGAAAGTCTTCACATGACAGCACAGTTCCAACAGCTCTGACTCCTCCACTTAATTCAACAACGACCGGTGCATCATCAGGCAAATGTATCTCCGTTTCCATTTCAAATGAATACGTATAAACACCATTATCGCTTTTATTCAGTTTTGATCCATTAACAATCTTGTATCTCTTACCCTTTCCCTGCTTTAAATACAAAATCTCCTTATGCAACCCATCTGAATATTCCCTAATATCTGATGATGTATATACTGGTGCTACTACAGGATTTGTCGTTGGATCCATTACACTATCTCTATCTCC
>ULQI01002913.1_pt1 | contig 19287 bp, 20 predicted proteins | sample 1954261 | NCBI WGS metagenome assembly ULQI01 (sample SAMEA4835650, study PRJEB28245) | human gut metagenome | biome: gut microbiome; material: fecal sample | place: Denmark | collected 2008 | reverse complement strand
TTATGAAAATGGGGCGGATTGCAGAACGCAATCCGCCCCATTTTTTTATTAAATCGGTATTAACACATTACTATCCATAATAGTTTTCTTGTTTGACGCCCAAGAAAAATGGCAATTATGGAGAAAAATATATCGTATAAGATTTGTATACCACTTTGCGAAATAATCCAACTTGTGACTAAATCCATTGGTGCTTGTCTTAGTGTTGCGATAAAGAACATATATAAAATTCCAAGAACATGGATTGTTAAAACTCCGATTACAGAAATGAGGAAAACTCTTAAGAAATCAGTCTTTCCCTTAAGCAAAGTCCCTGCAAAAAATATTGCCGGAAGAAATGCCAGTATATAGCCAAATCCGTATTCAAATAAATATCTAACGCCGCCTCCTAGGGCAAATATCGGGAAAAATAACCCGAGAATTATGTACATTAAAATTGAAAGAATGCCGAATTTACGCCCCAGAAGCGCAACAATGAAAAACACCATAGGGATTTGCGGGATATATTTATAGCTCTTTATAAAATGATGCAGTATCTCGTAATCATTTACATCCTGAGCCAGAAATGAAAAAGTATCAAGCGGGAAATAAGGATGTTTAATTGTTACCTGCGTAAAAGTTGCTACAATGATAAACAAAACAGAAAGACAGGTTAATATCAGCGTTCCGAGAGTTATTTTTATCGGTTCACCTTTATATTTAAAACTATCTATCTGCTTTTCTATTCGTTTGCTCATCTGATTTCTATAATTTTGTTGAGTTTGTCAATGTTTTCTTTATACTTATTTTTAAATTTATCGTAAAAAATATTCTCAGTCCACATAATCAATGCATCTTCATTATTGTCCTGATAATATCCCTTTCGTGTACCTAAAGACTGAAATCCATATTTTTCATAAAGTTTTATAGCCGGCATATTTGAAACTCTCACCTCAAGAGTAAGATACTTTACTCCGTCAGCGTAACAGTCTTCTATAATCTTGTGTATAATAGCTTCGCCTATATGGTTGCGCAAAAATTCTTTTTTTACAGCTATTGTAGTAATATGTCCCTCATCAATAATATGCCATGTTCCGGCATATCCAACGAGTTTTCCATCGGAAGTTTTTGCTGAGTAGTACTTTGCCAGATTATTTGACATCTCATCATAGAAAGATGATTTTGCCCAGTGGTGCTTGCCGTAAGCCTCCTCCTCTATCTCAACAACACCTTCTATATCATCTTTTGTCATTTTATCAATATAAATTTCTGATAATTTTACTATGGACATATGCTTTCCCAATCAATATCATCTTCGGTTTCTTCACCCGGTTCTACAATATGGTCGCCGTCTTCAAGCATGAGCATTAAAGACAATCTTAGCTGTTTTTTGTAATTTTCAAGAGCTTTTTCTCGTGTTTTAGCGCAGAATGCAAAACTCGGAATTTCTTTAATTTCAATATAATGATAAGGATTTCCGTTAAAATCCAAATCAGTTCCCTCAATAAGAGTCCAATCAAGGTTCATGTAATAATCTAAGTCTTTTGTATTAGTCATCTAAAGACCTTTCACTAAGAGGCTGTTTAATCATAATCCCTTCTCCGCCTATCACATCAGCTTGTCTGCCGTTGATATACAAATATACAGGCTGGCTTGTGTTTGCTTTTGCAGTCTTAATGCCCTGCCGTACTCTTGTATAAGTACTTTCTGCTCCGCCGCCGCCTTCAAAGGCAGAAGACAGGTCTATCATAATATTTCCGTCGCCTTCTCTAACCGAAAGTATTTTTGTACCCTGCGGAATTTCGGAGGTAAAACCTTTTGATTTTTCCCATTTTGTAGGACCTGCAATAAGTTCTTTTATTGCATATGCAAAACATGACTTTTCAACAGAAGTATCACATTTTCTATTAACAGAGCGAATATTTCCGTTTGAATCTGCAACATATATTTTTACTGTTTTGTAACTATGTTCTTTTGCTGGTTCATCATCTGTGGGAGAAGGCACTTCTTCTGATATTTGAGGAAGTTCTTCTATGGGCGGCTGCTCATCGTGATGCGGAAGAGTCATATGGATACCTTCTGCGCTGAAAAATGAGAAATATACATACGCAACTGATATTACTATAAGTACGAATAAACCCAGTTTTTGAGAAAAATTCATGGCTTAATCTCCTTTTACAATTATTTTACCATCAATTTTAACTTTATTGTCAACAATATTTACATTCTCAACATTTGCATCGCACTCTTTTGATTCCAGCCTTGCAAGCGTAAATTCAAGAGGGTTTAAAAGATTTAGCATATTTGCAACTTTATTGAGCGAAATATTTCCGTAAGCACTATTCAATTTAACATTTGCAGCTCTGATTTTACCGTTTTTAACATTGAAACCTGAGGACGCAACGAAAACTTTATTCTTTGGTGACGGCGCAATAGGGAAATTGTATTCGGTTAAGATATAAAGCTGATTATTCATAATTTTTGTGCTGACGCCTTTTACCTCAAACATTGGATAAGCAATATTATTAATATTGTCAAGTACAGCTTTATAATTGCTGTGTTTGAGAGCTGTATTCAGGCTTTCATCTGATAACATCATTTCATACTGGAATTTCATATCTGATTTAAATTCAACAGGATTCTTTGTATAGTCAACATAATTATAGTCAGTCAAAGATTTAAGGTGTACATAAGGAATTGTTATCCCTTCAGAAACAATGTCTGTGCCGGTAATTTCAAGATTTTTGAATATACCCTTTTTCATGCTTGATACAGTGTAGCCGTCAAACTTAACTTTATATTTTCCGCCTGTTTCTTTCTTTAACGATGACTTAATAATATGTTCGGCCATGCTTTCTGCAATCGGGTTCATAATAGCAAAATGTCTATGATTTTGCAGATAATCTTTTGAGTATTTATCTGCAGCAAACCCTGTATTCACAGCAAATAACATTAAAATAAAAACTAATAAAATCTTTTTCATAATCCATATCCTTATTCTGTTAACTTGTGCCGGCATGTGAGAATATTAATTTTTCTCTCCGCCTTCTGCAACTCCCCTGTAAAATTCGTTAGTAATAAGCTGGGAGTATTTTTTCTTTTCACTGATAGAAAATGCAAGCTTTTCAGAGCCGTCTGAAGTTGTAACGCTTGCTACAACTCCGGCAACATCTTTGAATGGCAGTTTTGTAACATGCGCTTCAAATTTTGCATAAGGCACATCTTTTCCGTAAACTTTCATTGTTCCGCGGTCTGTAATTTTTATATCCTGTACAGTTACAGCCTGATATTTGAATTTGTCTGCAAGGTCATTGAGTTTCTTATCAACTTTATCGCTCTTAATATCATTTTGCGTCAATAAAGGTTTTTTGCCTGAATCTACAATTACCATTTTTTGTCCGGATGCTTTATGCTCGGCAATTACAGCCTTATAGCCTACAAGGTTTACAGAATTATCAATCTGAAATTCTTCGTTTAGACCTGAAAAGTTTCCGATTTTTTTCGCACCTTCAAGAGCATGCTCCTGAATAAAATTTCCTACACTGACCTTGACTGCTTCAACATATTTCTGGCCGCCGATAGCGTTAAATCCAATAATAGCGAGTACTAATAAAAATGCGTTAAAAATAATCTTTATTAATCTAAACATTACTTGCACCTATTCTAAATATTATGTACAATTATAACTATGACAAAACCTGAAATCAATCTAATAAATACTACAGACATCAATATGGACGACTTGACTCCTGCAATGAAGCATTTTTTAGAAGTCAAGTGTGAACATCCTGAGTGTCTTATGCTCTACCGCATGGGCGATTTTTATGAAACATTTTTTGAAGATGCGGTTACATTATCACGAGAACTAGAATTAACTCTCACCGGCCGGGAATGCGGCAAGCTTGGAAGAATACCGCTGGCAGGTATTCCTGTCAAAGCATTAGACGGATATCTTGAAAAACTTGTTGCTAAAGATATCAAAGTCGCTATATGCGAACAGCTTGAAGATCCAAAACTCGCTAAAGGCATTGTAAAACGCGGAGTTGTAAGAATTATCACTGCAGGAACTCTTATTGAAAGCAATTTCTTGAACCAGAATAGCAACAATTATATGTGTGCAGTGTTTTCTGATAAATCAAAGAATGAAAAATGGGGCTTTGCTTATACTGATATTTCTACAGGAGAGTTTAAAGCAACCCAGCTTGATTACCAAACTCTTTTAACTGAGCTCGTAAGAATACAGCCGGCTGAAATAGTTGCTCCTGCCAAGAAAATGCAGCTGCAGCCTTTCCAGATTGTTCCGGAAGAAACTATAGATTTACCGGATGAGATTGTACAGAATTATAATTGTTCAAAAGTTCCGGCTAAGGTCTTTGAAGAAAATTTTGCTAAAGAAAATCTCAAGCAGGTACTTAAAATTAATGATTTAGATGCTATTGGATATAACTCCTGTACCCTTGGGTTCAGAGCTGCGGCAGGGGTTCTGGCATATATCTGGGAGAACCTCAAAGACGGGTTCCCTAAATTTGAGAGAATTGAAACGTATGAACTTTCAGAGTATATGGCAATTGATGCCGGAACAAGAAAAAATCTTGAGCTTACAGAAACTTTGAGAGAAAAGAACAAGTACGGCTCGCTTCTATGGGCTATAGACAAAACTTCAACAAATATGGGGGCCAGACTTCTGAAATCCTGGATTTGTCAGCCGTTAAAAGACTTAAAAAGAATTATAAAACGTCAGGAAGTGGTAAAAAGTATTGTGGATAATTCTACTGAACGTTATGATCTTCAAAGACAGCTGAAAAATATTTATGATATTCAGCGGTTGTCTACGAAATTAAGCAACAGCACAGGACTCCCGCGTGACTTTTTAAGCCTTAAAATATCTTTAATGTCGCTTCCGGAAATCGTCGAAACGGCTAAATCTATTGGTTTAACCACTTTTGAACCAATTGAAGGCGAACTTGATAAATTAAAAGAATATGCTGATATTATTGAACAAACGATTAATGATAATGCGCCTATAGCAATTAAGGAAGGCGGGATAATTAAGGCTGGTGTAAGCTCTGATTTAGATTATCTTAGAGATTTAATGTATAATGGCGAAAGCTGGCTTAAAGATTTTGAACAGAGAGAAAAAGACCGTACCGGTATTCCGACTTTGAAAGTCGGGTATAATAAAGTTTTTGGCTACTTTATTGAGGTGACAAATACAAATCTCGGCAAAGTTCCGGCTGATTATATTAGAAAACAGACGTTAACAGGCGCAGAAAGATTTATTACAGATGAGCTAAAAAAACATGAGGACGAAGTTCTAACAGCTCAGGTTAAAGCATTTGAGTTAGAGTATAAACTCTTTTGTAATTTCAGAGATTATTCAAAAGAATTTGTGAGTCTGATTAGAGAAACAGCTGAATGTATTGCAAAACTGGATGTCTTTACTTCATTTGCTTCTGTTGCAGTTGAGCATAATTATGTTTGTCCGGTAATGAATGAAAGCGGTGATTTTTTCGTTAAGAATGGACGTCATCCTGTACTGGAGCAAATACTTCCTCTGGGTAATTATGTTGCAAATGATATTGAGCTTTCTAGTACGGACAGAAGCAAGACTCAGTTTATGATATTGACCGGGCCAAATATGGCCGGTAAATCAACTTATATGAGGCAAAATGCTTTAATAGCTATACTTGCTCAAATAGGTTCTTTTATTCCTGCTGATTATGCAGAGATTGGTATCGTAGACAAAATATTCACACGTGTAGGTGCAAGTGATGATTTGACATTAGGTAAATCTACATTTATGGTTGAAATGACAGAAACGGCTTGTATTTTGAACAGTGCGACCAGCAAGAGCCTTATTTTGATTGATGAAATCGGGCGTGGAACAAGCACATATGATGGTGTTGCTATTGCGTGGTCTGTTGCGGAATACATTGCAAATCAGATTGGTGCAAGATGCATTTTTGCTACACATTACCATGAGCTAAATGTAATGACAAAAACATTCCCGCAGATTAAGAACTATAGAATTACTGTTAGTGAAGAAAATGGTGAAATAGAGTTTTTAAGAAAAATTGTACAGGGCGGAGCAAGCAAGAGCTATGGTATTCAGGTAGCTAAAATGGCAGGGCTTCCTAATACTGTAATTAAGCGCTCTGAAGAATTGATGAGCAAGATGCAGAGAGATTTTTCAAAAAATCTTGCAGGACGTAAAAGAACTTCAGAATTAGAAATTGAAGCACCGCAATTGAATTTGTTTCAGTAGATATTTGATTAAGCAGGGTAATTACACCAAATAACCCATTTCTCTTGCTTTTATATATGTTATTATCTTATTAGGATATATAGAAGCAGAGAGGGAATTATGCAAGTTTCAAAACGGCTGGTTGTAAGAAAAGAAATTCCTATGGATAATTCAAGAGATTTGATTAGCTCCATGGATGTTGCTATGGCTGAATATTATTGTAAAAATAATAATTACGATAGAGGGTTGGAAATTTACAGGGAGGCAATATCTTCTATTACAGATGAGGCTGAAAGAAATTGTGTTATCAACCAGTACATTAATCAGGCAATTAACTATGCTCAGAAGCTTAATCTTGATAAAAAATATATTGAGGCAATCGAACAGTACAGAAATATTATGAAGTATTCGGGATTTCCGATTAACATATATAAAAACATTGGTCTTTGTATGAAGTCAATCGGTAATGCAGATTTGGCTATAAAATTCCTGAAACGTTTTGAAGAAATTTCTCCTGATAAAGAAGATGTTTATGTTTATTTAGCTGACCTTACATACACAGATATCAAAGATAACAGAAAGGCTATTGAGTACTACGAAAAAGCGCTTGAAAAAAATCCGAACAATTTCTCTATATACAATATGCTCGGACACTTGTATTCAACCTGCTATCAAGACAAGTATAAAGATAAACAAATTGAATATCTTACAAAGGCTTATGAACTTGCACCTAATAACAGAATTGTTGTTAAGAACCTTGCTTACGTTCTCGGTAAGTTTGACGAGGTTCAGAAAGCTGATGAATTTTATGCAAAGCTTATGTATCTAAGCCCGACTCATTCAGATTTACATGCTTATGGTGCATATCTTGTAAGACACCAGCGTTTTGCAGAAGGTTTTAAATTCCTCCAGCATAGATTCCAGAAAGAAGATTTGAATAATGTTGCCTTCCCTCAACTTCTTACTACAAAGAAGAAAAAGTGGAATATAAAATTTGATATCAAGGATAAACGTATTCTGGTTCACTTCGAACAAGGGTTTGGTGACTCAATAATGTTTGTAAGATTTATTGATGAACTTAAAAAAATGTGTAAAGAAGTTTCTCTTGTAGTACAGAGGCAGCTTGTAGATTTGTTTAAGGATTCAAAACTCGGGGTTGAGATTTATACAGAAGAGCAAATTCCGAGTATAAACTATGATTACTGGATTCCTATGATGGATCTGCCAATTGTATGTGAAACAAAACCTAGTACCATTCCAAAGGCAGGAGGGTATCTTAAGGTGCCTAAAGCCAAGATTAATGCTTATAAAAAACAGTATATTAATGACAATGATAAAATTAAGATTGGTATTTGCTATGAAGGTACACTCGCATCCAAAGAAACGGACAGAGATATTCCGCTGTCATATCTGTACCCTTTGATGAAACTTCCTGATGTAGAAGTTTACAGTTTTCAGGTAGATGACCTTACAAACCAGATGGATAGAGTTCCGCCTGATGCAAATCTGATTAGATTAGGCAGAACATTTAAGAACTGGGAAGATACTGCCTGTGCTATGAATTGCATGGACTTTATGGTATCAACCGATAACGGTGTTATGAACCTTGCAGGTGCCCTTGGTATTAAAACATTCGGCCTGTTCAATAGAATTGTTGAATGGAGATGGTTTAAGGTCGAAGGCGAAGATATTGCCTGGTATAAGAGTATCAAACCGTTCCAGTGCCCTACTTCCGGTGAGTGGGAAACTCCTGTCAGCAAGGTTATGGAAGAGATTGATAAAATCCGGTGTAAGAAAATTGCTGATAAGATAAAAGGCAAAGGTTTAAAAGGATAGTCAGGCAGGTAAACTACAAAAAAAATGCTTGTGCATTTTGACAAGCATTAAATAAACACGAGGATATTAAGAGAGAGTATAAATCTTTTTTCAAGCGTTGCAGTCTAACGTCTTAACTGTTTTGCTTTTTGGATCTTACATCTGGTCTACATATATATAAAGTCATTTTGTTTTCAAAAATTGCCTTTTTTGTTAAGATTTTTTACTGAACAATAGAAATAATTTTTGGATGAAGGTTAAATCCTGAAAAGAAGTGCCTTTTGGAGTTTTATCTTTTTTATTCATTGAGCCGGTTGTAAACTCTTTATTCTTAAGAGCTTCTTTCAAGTATTTGATATCAAACTTTTGTTCCATAGGATTTGATTTCTTCGCAATATCAATAGCAAATCGGGTTTGAGCGTTTTCTGCTAATTTTTCCACATCTCTTTGTGAAAAATGTTTTTTCAAGAGTTCGTCTGCGAACTTTTCAATTTCTCTTTCATTCTTATTATTAAGTAAACCTTTCTTTGCAGCCTCGCAATCTTTCAAATGCCATTTTAGTGAAGCAATGATTTCTTTTCTTGTTGGAAGTTCTACTTCAAAAAGGTTGCCAAATCTGCTAAGTGCTGCTAAATCCAGGTTGCCTGATTTCGGGTCAGCATTTGTTGTGCCGACAATTTTAACATTTTTAAATTCTTTTATTGAATCAAGCCCATTAAGAAATGCAGTTCTATTCTCCAGTACGTAAGATTGATTGGAACCAGACTTCTCCATTGGAATAAGCATAGAATCTATTTCGTTAAAAGCAACTAAGAATTTTTTATTTGGTTCAGCTTTTGCTTTTGCTGCAATATCGGAAAATACCTGATTAATGTTTTTAGAAGCCTGACCAACATAAGGAGAAGCTATTTTCGGGAAATCAACTTCTGCGTATTGAGCTCCGAGTTCATTTGCCATTAATTTAGCGCTGAATGTTTTACCTGTTCCGGATGGGCCATGGAAAAGTACACATTGTTCTGCTGATTTTGAACCGGCATATTTTGCCACTTTTTCATCCATTCCTGTACGTTCTTTAACCATTTTGATGAAATCTCTTGCTTTAGGGTTAACGCTGTCGCTTGAAAGCTCCGGCACTGAATCTTTTGCAATCTCTTTAAATTTCAATACAGATTTATCCTTTAGGCTGTCAAGCTTGCCTGCAGCCTGTGCTTTTGAAAATTTTAGAGCAAGAAATGCAATTATTGCTGAGCTGATAAATCCTGCTGCAATACCAAATTGAGCAATAGTATTGGCTTTTCCCCATCTGTCACGGCTTTTTTCACGCTTACTGGCTTTTTGTTGTTCTGCCTGCTGCATAAGAAAAATGTCGTTCATTACATTTTCTTCCGACATTGGCGGGGTATATCTGTTATTATAACTTACCGGTGCTGCTGCAGCTTTAAAACCTGTATTATTAATCTGTAATGACATTTTTAACCTTTCTACACTTTCAAATCTGATAATAATTTTGCAAATTCTGCATCAGTGAAATTCATTTCATGCTGTTTGTTTCGGATTGTATTAACTATATCAATTACATCAACTTTTCTGTCCTGTCCTTTTATTGAAGCAGCAGTTGCGTCATATATTGCATCTAACGTTCTAAATGATGTATTGTGTTCTTTCTTTGATAAAAATTCTGCTATTGCCTTGAGCTCTGCTGAATCTGTCTTTAATTTATCGCTTACAAGAGAAGAATCTTTGTAATGGAATTTGACAGAATTTATAATCTGTTCTTTTGTCGGCAAATCAACAAGAACTTTTTCGCTGAACCTATCGAGCATTGGTCTGTCTAATTTTTTACCGCCAAGAGCAATACCTTTTTCGACATCAATAGGAAGGTTCGTAGCTCCTATTGTAATTATGTTGTCACGCTTTCCGAGTTTTTCAGTGAAACATTTCTTGAATTCATTCAACATATCATTTGAATGTTTTGCACTCAGGCTGTTATCTACCATCATAACAGAATCAATCTCGTCTATAAATACAAAGAATTTCTTTGACGGATTATTGTCAGCTTCTTTACAAATCATATCAACAGCTTTGTTTAAGTTACGTTCACTTACACTCTGGTATTCAGAACCAAGGCTTGTAACATCAAGTGACGCAAACTTCGAGTCAGGAAATTCTTTTGCCAATGCTTTGGCAAAAGTTGTTTTACCGGTACCAGGAGGGCCATACATTAAAACAGATTTTGTCGGCTTACCGCCTCTGTTTTTAAGAACCTCTGGATTATCAACGCTGTTTTTAAAGCTTGCGGTGAATTTTTTTAAACTGTCAGGAAGTGCTAAATCATCAAGCTTTGAGGACTTGCCTAAATCTGACCAAATCTCCTTTAATTCACTCGTCTTTTTACCCATCCCGCTTCCGTTTCTAAGCATTACAAAGACAGAAGCAATTATGGCTAAAAGAGCTCCAGCCTGAAGACCTGTCATGATATTTTGTTTCCTTTTCGCGTTTTTTTGTTCTTTCTGCTGCTTTTTTATAAAGACATCATAATCATTATCAGCAGGTATAATGCCGGCAGCTTTAAAGTTTATGTTTCTTTTTGAAGGAATAATAGAGATATTTCCTACCGGATTAATTTCGCTCATACGAACTCCTAACACTAGTACTTCTAACATGTATAAAACCGGACATTGGAAAAAATTGCGCCGTTTGTAAAGAATTGTAAAAATTTCTATAATATTGCTAAAGTTTTACTGAAAAGTGCCGATAACAATAATATAAAAGGGACAATAAAGGAAAGAAAAATGGGATTAGCCTGCTCAAATATTAGACTATTAACATTAACCGCCCGCAAAGCCGATTGCGAGTACGGTATTTCCATTGACTCTATGAGAAAGATGGCTCTCACAAGAGAACAGAGTGCTTTGTCTCAAGAATATTACAGTAAGTTACAGGCAAAAACAATTTCTTATTATAATAACGGACAGTATAATAAAATTAATTATAACTATTTAATGGGATATGGTGCAAATTATACAGCTATTACTGCCGGAACAAAACCATTGAAATCTGAAAATTCAATGATTTTGACCGATTACAAAGGACAGGTTGTTATGAGTGAAGCTTATGCAAATGCCATAACAGCTGTACTTGGTTCTTCTGCAATGGATTCGCAAGGCAGAGGTGGTACATTCTCTACAGAAAAAATCCCTGAAATTCTGGCAGAGTTAATTCCAGGTTATTCTGCAGAACAATTTAAGGCTGTTATGGACGGTGATGGAATAGAAACAAGCTATGAAGCCAACGGGGTACAAACAATAACAGGTGAGGAAACAGGTACTTCAACTACTGTTAATAACTCTGAAACCAGTACAAATATACTTCAGAGCATAATTGATTTCTATGAACCGATATTCAAAGCTGCTGCGGCAAACGGCTGGACTACAGAATATAACAATGAAATGAAAACTAACGACGACTATGTTAGTGATGCTATTGTCAGTGGTTCTTTCCAGCTTGCAACAGTAAATGAAGATGGAAACTATGATCCTGATACTTCTTTGACTTACTTTGTAACAGCTGGACTCGTTGAATCAAGAACAGATTCTGATGTTAGAGAAGAAATTACTGCATGGTACAATGCTGAAAAAGAAAGAATTACTGAAAAAGAAAACTTTATTGATATTGATATGGATAATCTTTCTACGGAACTCGAATCAATTAATACAGAAATTCAATCAATCAAATCTCTGATTGATGATGCAATAAGTTCTGTATTTGATTGGGGCTCTGGTTAAGCGTAAATAAAATAGAAGCGGGTTTTCAATTTGAAAACCCGCTTCTATTTTTTTATTAATCTTTTTTTACCGTACTTTTAATGTGCAGTTCTCGCATTTGCTGTAAAGAAGCCTCACCCGGTGCATCGCTCATTAAGTCTTTAGCGCTTGCATTCTTAGGGAATGCAATAACGTCACGGATGGAGTCTGTTCTGCAAAGCAGTGCAACCAATCTATCCAAACCGATTGCTAGACCTGCATGAGGCGGTGTACCATATTGAAGAGCATTAACCATAAATCCAAATTTTTCAGTTGCTTCTTCTTCGGTCAAACCTAATGCCTTAAAGATTTTCTTCTGAACTTCTGATGAGTGTATTCTGACAGAACCGCCCCCGAGCTCAGTACCATTGTATACGATATCATAAGCTATTGACTTAACATTGCCTAAATCTCCGCTGTCAAGTTTGTCTAAGTCTTCTAAATTAGGAGATGTGAACGGGTGGTGCATTGCCATAAATCTGCCTTCTTCGTCAGACCATTCAAACATAGGGAAGTCTACAACCCAGAGAAGATTATGTTTACTTTCGTCAATTAAGTTCAAGGAACGACCGAAATGCAGTCTTAATCTGCCCATAATATCATAAACCAGTTTAGGTTTATCAGCAACGAAGAAGATAATATCTCCTGCCTGAGCACCAGCTCTTTCCTGTATAGCTTTTGCCTGTTCTTCAGTAACAAATTTCAATACAGGTGATTTAGCAGTTCCATCTTCATTATAAATAATATTTGCAAGCGCTTTTGCCCCGAAAGATACAGCAAGCTTGGTAATATCATCAATATCTTTTCTGGAATATTTAGCACCGCCTGGAATTCTAATACCTCTTACAATTCCGCCGTTTTGTAATGTATTCTTAACGATTTCAAAATTCGATTCCAGAATAATATCGCCGATATCAAATAATTCAAGCCCGAATCTTGTATCAGGTTTGTCAGAACCATATCTATCCATTGCTTCCTGCCAAGGCATTTGAATGAAAGGAGGTTTGATTTCTACTCCTGCAGCCTTAAATGCATCCACAAGCAAACCTTCTACAATCTTGATTACGTCCTGTTGTTCAACAAAAGACATTTCCATATCTATTTGTGTAAATTCAGGCTGTCTGTCTGCTCTTAAGTCTTCATCACGGAAACATTTTGCAATCTGGTAATATTTTTCAATACCGCCAACCATAAGCAATTGCTTGAATATCTGCGGTGATTGCGGAAGTGCAAAGAATTTGCCAGGCTGTACGCGTGAAGGAACCAAATAATCTCTTGCGCCTTCCGGTGTAGTTTTAATCAAAATAGGAGTTTCTACTTCCAAAAACTCTTGGTTGTTTAAATAATTTCTTACTGCCTGAACTATGTTGTGTCTTGTTTTCAGGTTATTAAGCATTTTTTCGTTTCTGATATCAAGGTATCTGTATTTAAGTCTAATATCTTCTGAAACATTATCATCGCCGAGAATAAACGGAAGAACTTTTGATTCAGCCAGAATTTCAACAGATTCAGGATACATTTCAACCTGACCTGTAGGATATTTTTCGTTATATGTTTCTTCTGGACGCTTAGTAACTTTACCTTTAACCATAATAACGTATTCACTTCTGACTTTTTCAAAAGCTTTATGTACATCAGGGTTAATTTGCGGGTTAGCTACAAGCTGAAAAAAACCGCTTCTATCTCTTAATTCTATAAATAAAATCCCGCCAAGATCTCTAACTGTTGATACCCAGCCGGATAAGGTTACTTCTTCATTTAAATTGCTAAGATTTAATTCGCCGCAATTATTTGATTTCATTCTGGTTTTCAATTTATTCATCTCCCTATTAATATTCTTTTTGCCCTAAAATCGTAACAAAAACAGGGGTAAATGTAAAGTGTTACGCACGTAGACATGCTTCCAAAACTTAATATCTGAAACAATCTTTTTCGTGGTCATCGACAATACCGATTGCCTGAAGGTAAGAATATATAATTACAGAACCTGTATATTTCATTCCCCGTTTTTTTAAATCTTTTGAAACCATATCAGACAACTCTGTTTTAACAGGTATTTCGCCTGTTGTGTTTTTTATTACTTTATTATCCGTAAAACCCCAGATGTAATTTGAAAAACTTCCAAAATCTTTTTGTATTTCAATAAAGATTTTAGCATTGTTAATAGCTGCAGTGATTTTTCCTCTGCTTCTTATAATATCTTTATTTTCTAAAAGTGCGTTAATCTTTTCTTCATCGTATTCAGAAACTTTTTTTACATCAAAATTATCAAAAGCTTTTCTAAAAGCTTCGCGTTTTTTTAGAACCGTAATCCACGAAAGTCCTGCTTGAAATCCTTCCAGAATAAGAAGCTCAAACAAATCTCTATCATTGTGGTTTGGAACGCCCCATTCTTCATCGTGGTATTTAACATAAATTTCAGACTTTTCATCAACCCAGAAACATCTTTTCATATTATCTCCTAGCTTTGTTTGTTTTTAGTTATAATAAGCAATACTCCTGATAAAATCAATATTATTCCAAGAGTAATTCTTAAGGTTAAATGTTCATCAAAGAACAAAATTCCAAAGAAAATGGCAGTAAGCGGTTCTAAAGCGCCGAGAATAGCAGTAGTTGTAGAGCCGATAAGCTTAATAGCAATAGTAATTGTTTCAAGAGATATAATTGTTGGGAATATGGAAAGACAGATAACGCACAGCCACATAAACGGGCTTTGAGGCATTTGCAGCTGTGTGCAGAAATTAAGATTATAGATGTAAACAATAAGCCCGAAAAACATAACATAAAAACTTAGTTTGGGTGCATGAATACTTTTTATAACCTTATTTTTTTTAACGCAGATAATGTAGAATGCATATAAAAATGCCGATGCAATAACAAGAGCAATGCCGTGCAGATTTAGGGAAGTACCTGGTTTTCCGTTATAAAGAAGAAGTATGCCGCAGGATGTCAGTCCAATTGCAGCTGCAATTACTCCGGTCAATTTCTCTTTATAAAATATCGACATCATAACTGCAACGAGAACCGGATAGATAAAAAGAATTGTACAGGCAATACCTGCTTCGATGTAATTAAATGCTTCAAATAATGTTAGTGATGATAGTGAAAACATTAACGCAAGTAAAAAAACGGGGATAATCTCGTTTCTAGATAGTTTCAAAGATATCTTTTTAAAGCAGACAAGCCATATTCCGTATAGGATTACAGCAATTGAGTATCTAAAAAATAATACAGAATTAACTGCCATGCCTCTGGAATATAGCGGAAGTGCAAATAACGGGTTGGTTCCATAGCTAGCTGCTGCAATTACTCCATTTATGGTACCAATGGTACGTCTTTTACTCAATTCTTTATCCTCCAGGATATGAGGGTAGCTTAAAGATACAAAAAAATCAATTATATACCTTGAAAAATCAAAAAAATGAGTTATAATATACGTATATATTTTTTATATCAACCAACTTTAATTGTGAGGGCATATGACAAGAATATCAGAAGAACAGTTAACTAATTATATGGCTTTAAATTCGCAGGTTTTGAAGTATCAGGCAAGAGGGGTAAATGAAAACAAGTCAGATTCGTCTACTGCTTCAAACAAACAGAATGTAGTTAAGGAACAGGACAACTCAAAAATAGATTATGATGAATATATAGAATATTGTCGTCAAAATGCTGTCGCACCTGATTCAAATTATGGTAAAACAGTTGTTCAGAAGAGTGATGCTTACGGTACTGTGCAGCCACTTCATATAGGACGTGCTATGACCACTTATGCTAAAGCTGATATTTCAGTCTATCAAGGCAGAATAAACAGCGAAGTGTAAGGTTAGTCAGGATTTCCGATTAATATAAATGGTGCATAAAAGTACGGGTGCTGATAATTTTTATTCCGCATAAATTCTACTATTGTTTTTTGAAGTGCTGTGATTTTGTCCCAATGTTTCAGATAATGAATAAAAGTTTCCATAAATTTCTCTGTTGCAGCACTATCAATTTTCCAGAGTGAAACAATAATCGTTCTAACTCCGGTATTTAGAAAAGCTTGGGCAAGGCCTATGATTTCATTGCTGTTGTTAATTGTTCCGAGGCCGCTTTCACACGCACTAAGAATTATTGTATTGCTGTTTATAATTAAATCTTTAATATCTTTTACGGTTAATATTTCAGAATTGCCTAACAATAATCCGGAAAAATTTAAATAAATATACAATATTGATATAACTATGTTTTGACATCGGGGGCGAATTTTTTATATAACTGGAGATGGCGGGAGTCGAACCCGCGTCCATCGTGGATAAAAACGAACATCTACGAGTGTAGTAACTTATTATCTTGGCTTAATACGGAAAGTTACGAAACCTGAACTAAGCCTCAGACTTTTTACGGAAGTCTAACCTCCAATGGTTAAACTTGATACGCATACCATCATTTGCGTACTGCATCTTGCATAATGTCATCCTAAGCAACGGCAAGCTGGTCACTTAGAAGGTCCCTAACTGCAATTAGGCAGCGAGTCTAGCTCTTGAAGGGAATGCAATAACGTTGTCGTTAGCATTTAATTTAGTTTGCTCGTTGATAAGCGGGAACAGCGCCCGCACTCGCAATCCGGATCTACCAATCACGGCGTCAAAACCAGTACATCCCCATGTAATGTGTCTTTCAGAGAAGACGGCTCCGCTCGGAAAACCTGCTTGTCTTTGCCTTCGCAAAGCCAATACCGTTTTCCTCGACTCCACCTCGTTCGCAAAAGCTCACTCGGCTTGCCCATTGCCCTCGCCGGGCAGGCGTCAAAACCAGTACATCCCCATAACATAAACTTTTCAATGTTCGTAAGGACAGTATAAACGATATTTAAACCTTTATCAAGTCTTGAATTTTTTTCAAGTCTTTAAGCATTAAATCTCTAGGACTGCCTTCCTCTAAGGAATGATACCTGAGAAGATAAGACGGGTGGAAAATTGGTATACATTTCCTTTTTTTACCGCCAATTTCCAATTCTAGAACTTCTCCTCGTATCTTTGATATTGCAGTTTTTTGCGGATAAAAAGATTTTAAAGCGGTAGCACCGCAGAAAATCATAATTTTAGGGTCAATAGTTTCTATCTGCTTAAGTAAATATTCTTCACAAGCGGCCTTTTCACTATCGGTTGGAACCCTGTTTTTAGGCGGTCTGCATTTAACAGTATTAATTATATACAAATCTTTTTCGCGTGAAATCTCTGCTTTTTCAAGAAACTCATTGAGAAGTTTTCCAGCTCTTCCAACAAACGGCGTGCCGGTTTTATCTTCGTTTTCACCAGGGGCTTCTCCTATTAATATTGCTCTGGCTGTTTTAGGGTTTCCGTCTGAAAATACAATATTATTTCTGGTTTCGCCTAACTCGCATTTTTTGCATTTTAGACATTTGTTTTTTAGTTCATCAAGTTTTTTAGCTTTCATGAAATCCTCTCAAAATCGGCAGCTCCGTGCTTACAAACAGGGCATATATAATCAGCCGGTAAATCGTCACCTTCATATATAAATCCGCAAATCTTACATCTCCAGCCTCTTTTTTCAGTTTTTTCCGGCTTAGGCTTAATATTCTGCTGATAATAAGTGTAAGTTGCAGTTGGTATATCTGATAGAGTTTCAGCAGCTACAAGCTGGGCGATAAAAAGTGTATGCGTACCTAAATCTATTTCTTGTTTAACAAATGCAGACATATAAGAGTTTGTATCTTTTGTTATGTACAAGAGTCCGTTAGGGCTTCTTTTTATATCATTGAATGTTGCGAATTTATCCACATCCCTTCCGGATTGAAAACCGAAATGTTTAAATGTATCAAACTTTGCGTTTTCAGATAATACAGAAATGTTAAACTTTTTTGTATGTTGAATCATCTGGTTGGTATAATTACGTTTATTTACAGCAATAGCAATCTGGCAGGGATCTGATGTAACCTGCATAACAGTGTTGATAATACATCCATTATCTTGATTCCCTTCTTGTGCCGTCAATATGTACAGCCCGTAACCTATGTTAAACAAAACTCTATTATCCATAAAAATCTCTCCATTGTTAATATAATTTAACATTAATAACCCTAAAAGTAAATAATTTCCTTGACACTGGTATTAATTTGTACTACACTTCAATCATGCCGAAGTATAGTGCTATGGTATGCCTTGCTCGGATTTAGTAATAACTTTTATTAAAGGAGACAAAAAATGCCAAAATTAAAAACTCACCGTGCTGCAGCTAAGAGATACAAAGTTACAGGCACTGGTAAAATTACAAGAAGACATGCAGGTATCGGACACTTGCTTCAACACAAATCTGAATCAAGAAAACGTAAGATTTTCGGAGATGTTGTAATTTCTGAAACTCACGAAAAATTGATTTCAAAAGAGTTACCTTACAAGAAGTATGCTAGATAGGAGTGTTGAACAATGAGAATTAAACGTGGAAATGTATGTCGTAATAGACACAAAAAAATATTAAAGCTTGCTAAAGGCTTCAAAGGTGCTAGAAGCAGAATATTTAAGGTTGCTAACATTGCTGTAATGAAGGCTCTTAAATATGCTTACAGAGATAGACGAGCTACAAAACGTAATATGCGTCGTTTGTGGATTGTAAGAATAAATGCTGCTGTTAGAGAACAAGGCATGAGCTATTCAAGATTTGTTAATGCTTGCAAAAAGGCAAACATTCAAGTTAACAGAAAAATGCTTGCTGACCTTGCAGTTAATGACAAAGATGCTTTTGCTGTTGTAGTTGAGGCTGCAAAGGCTGCTTTATAATTTACAAGTCTTAGAAAAATCGCCTTATCTCTTATGAGATGAGGCGATTTTTTATTATGTTTGAAGGAGGAGGAGATTTCTACATATCATATACGAAGTTTTGTCCTGTTGTATTTTCGCTTGCTTCTTTGCGCATAGCCTGAGATGCAAAGAACATTTGTTTTGCATAACTCTGTATTTCTGAATTATAAACTCTCTGGTCAAAGATATTTTCATATTTTTCCAAATAGTCACCTAGCGGACTTACAACATCGGTCAATAGACCTGTTGCAGTATCGGCAAACTGTTTTAATGCTCTTTCGCCAATACCCATTTCAGCCATTTTTTCGGATAAGGTCAAGGTTAAAAATCCGCTTTGTTGTACAGCTTCCTGAGCTTGCTGCTGGAGTTTTTCTTCCATTTTCTCTTCAGCGGCTGCATGCTGTTTAGTTGGATCATAAGTCTGAGTTTTATACGTTTGTAAAAAATTATTCAGATTAAATGTTTCTGCCATATCCTTTGCCCTTATTCTTTGTAATAATGTTATCGGCAATTTTTTCTAGAACTTTAGGTTTTTTGAATAAATTTTTACAATTTGTTACATTCTGGGAATTTGTTAATTTTTGTATATTTTACGTTGTGCCGTCAATAAATGTGATATATAATGTAGATATGATATGTGGTATCG
>ULQI01024098.1_pt1 | contig 19424 bp, 17 predicted proteins | sample 1954261 | NCBI WGS metagenome assembly ULQI01 (sample SAMEA4835650, study PRJEB28245) | human gut metagenome | biome: gut microbiome; material: fecal sample | place: Denmark | collected 2008 | reverse complement strand
GCGCCTGCCGGAAGATCGGTCTCATTCGAAAGTGTCACGACCACGCGGACTGCGTCATTGGAATAGTCGAAGACGGTTTTTAATTCCGGTTGTTCTGTCTCCTCTGTTTTCTCCGTCTCCTCGATTGCTTCAGTCGCCTCAGTGCTCTCTGTGTTCTTGACTTTTTCTGTATCTCCCGTTCCGTCTGAATCTGATGATTGCTTATACTGCCCGCTTACATTACTCTCTGTGTCTGACAGATTCGCTGCATTCGAATCACTGTCTGCCTCTGACACATTCTCTTCCTGCCCTGCATTTTTCGTCTCATTCAACATCTCTGTGGAAATTTCCGTAAAAACATCCGTGGTGTCTACACTTGTCGCATTGGTGACGGTCACATCGGATGTCAGCAAAGCCAAACATAACAGGAATGCTATCACTTTTTTTACACTCGCTGCAAATTTCATAGAATCCTCCTTACTTTTGCCCTTTGATCTACTGTTTTCTCTTCCAAAGATCTCATCCACTGTATTTGTTTAAAATATGTTCCGCTGTTTTCACTTTCTCTATATGGATCTTGATTTTCAGATTCCGGTAAACTTTATGATCCTGATAAAATTTTGAAATAATCCGGTTTGCGACCAACATTCCACCCTCATAGGTACATGCGGAAAGCAAAATCACATACTGCGAATCGCTGAACTGTGCCACCGCGTCCCCAGGACGGAGCGATTTTTTCAATGTCTCCACAAGATGAGGCATCGCATTGCGGATGTGGAACAGATTGACATCACTGACCTTGCTTCCGGTATACTCCCCCGCCTTTAAGGTCAGAAGCAGAATATATTCATTTTCATCAAAACGCGCTGTCTTTCTCACCTGAAGCCTGCAAATTTCCCGAAAGACCGGATACCCGCACAAAAACGCTCCCGCTGGATTCTGTTCTGCAATATCCTGATGTACCTGTGCAATTCCCTGCACATTTCCGCTTTTATTCTGTCTCAGTAATTTGTCATAAACGCCCTTTAATTTTGACAGTTCACAGATTCCGAGCTGCTGCTGCAACGTCCGGCATGCATTCTCGTACACTTCCAGGGCAGAACCAATTTTATTTTTTCCTGCCAAAGCCTTGATCAGATAACAATATAACTCTTCATCGAGACTTTCCTGCTGAAGTGCCTGACTGCAAAGCTGCTCCAGATTCTCATATTTTTCCGCGCGGACATAACATTCGCACAGATACCGGACGCAGTTTAAATACAAAGAGTGATAATAAGTATTCAGCATCATCACCCAGTGCATATCTGCAACTTTTGTCATGAAATCACCCTGATAAAGTGCAAGCGCCGCTTTTAGTTTCTGGATTGTCTCACCCTCTGAAATAGGTTTCTGCTTTGCCAATTCAAACATTTGTTCGAATCGTTCTGCATCCACTGCCACTTCCAGTCTGGGATTCCAGCGATAGGAACCATGATCGGTCAGGATAAAGTCCTCTTCTCCAAAGTTTTTCTTCAGAAGAACTCTCAGACGATACATCAGATTCTTCAATGCCCCTGCCGGATTTCCCGTTTCTTCCTCCTGCCACAACGCATCCGCCATGTCATAAAACGTCAGTGTCTGATTTCTGTGAAGAATCAGATACGCCAGTAAATTTATCATTTTCGGAGATCGTATTTCTTCCTCATTCACAATATGTTCTTCATTCCTTATCTGAAATTTCCCCAGAGTACGAATCGTCAGCATGCAGTTCTCCTCCTCTTTTCCGGCTCTGACTGCCAGATTTTTCCTGTAAGTCTAACATGCATGTATTGCTATAAAGGTCGAATACTGTACCTAAAAATCCTGGTTACTTCGACTTTTTTCTATTTTTATATATAAGGAAAACAATCAGTCCCACAACAAAAACTGCCGTGATACCGCCAATCACCGGCACTGCCACAGGTACGGATGCTGCATCGATCTCCTGCGCTGCAAGGTCTGCATCGTTCCCGTCCACATCGCCGGAAACGGTGCTCTCATCCTCTGCTGTGTTCGCCAACGGTGTCTCGCTCTCTTCGATATCGACAGCTCCATCATTCCCATCTCCATCCACCAACGGTGTCTGCTCCTCCGGAATTTCAACATTGCTATCGTCTACGGTCTGGTCTTCATTATCATCTGCCGGAGCATTTACCGCATTGTCCGCTGCATTATTTGCTGTATTGCCTACCGGCGCATTCACTGCATTTGACGCATTATTTACTACATTTGCAGTAAATCCTGTCGGCTGGGAGGTTCCGGGAACGATGACCGTCTCCTCAACCTCGTTCACAACTGTCTCTGTCCGTGTTGTGCCCGGAACCACATTTGTCACTGTGCTGGTGATTGTCTCCACAGCCCCGGTGTAGCGATATTCAAACGTTGCCGTGTTCTCTTTCCCTTTTTCCAGTTTTATAATTTTACTGCTCTCTGTCGGTGTATAATCCGGAACAGTCACCGGAATGACCGTGATTGTTTCCTCTGCATTTCCATAGGTGATCTGCGGAGCCGCAATCTGTTCCTTTGTCTGACTGTCTATGAAACTCACCGTATAGGAAACCGGATTGATCAGACGTTTATAATCCAAAACATACTCTGTATTCCGCTCCACCACAGTTCCCACAACACCGTTAAAAGCTTTCAACCCATATGCTGCCTCTTTTTCATAGTGCAGGCAGTTAGAAAACCATGATGTCAGCCTTGCATCACTTTCCCAGCCAGGCACTGTGAAAGCAAGTGTATCTCCCTTTGCAACTTTTACCTTAATATAATTTTTTGTCACTTCCATCCCTTCGGAAACAGTGATCTTATCTATATCAAAACAAGCAATATTTCCTGCACGGAATGTCACTGTATACATTCTTTTTTCCACCACTTCTTTCTCTTCCGAAGCTTTCACCGTTGTCATTGGAAGCACCAGCGCCATGAAGATAAAAACCGTAAGAAAGCCCGTAATTATTTTTTTTACTTTTTTCATGACTTGCGCTCCACCTTTCTTTTTTTCACTGCTATACTAACAATCACTATACCTGCCACCAGAACTCCTGCAGATACTGTCACTGTCAGAGTATCTCCTGTCCTGACACCGTTTGCCAGTGGAACCAGCTGTTCTGTAACTGTCTTTGGGATCACTTTCTTTACAATCTTTGTCACCACATTGTCTTCTCCGTGCTCCGTCACATAATTTGTGACCACCACCGGCTTTCTGTCGTCTGCATAGTACGCCCGGAATTCAAATTCCATCGCACCGGCTGTGTGCGAATAATCAATTCCATCTGCGCTGTCCATACCCTCTCCATCTAAGGTCAATGTCACATAGACATCCGCCGACTCCCCCGGATCCAGTGCTGTCATATAACGATACTCATTCAATTCCGTAATTTCTGCTAAACCTTCGGCACTTGCCACATTTTCCGCATATCCACCGGCATCTGCATCCAGCAAAGATATCCTTCCGGTATCATTGCCGATCTCCACCTGAAACTCATATGCTCCGCCAGACGCTTTTCCTGCTTCTTCCAAAGCATCCGTTGTCTTCTGCGAAATAAAAAAAGATGCCTTATGACTGTTTTGATTCTCAATTTTAATGACAACGGTCCTGCTGTCTCCGGGTGCCATGCCATCAAAAGCACCGGCAAGCTCTGCCTTATCTTTTGTATACACAAGCTGGTTTTCCTCTGTCAGCTGCACAGTATGAATTTCCGCCGCACTGACTACCGATGAAGATCCACAAGTCCAAATAAGCAACAGAACGGCTGCTATGTTTTTTATTTTCATATGCTCCAATCTCCTTCAACCGTTATCTTGTTTCTGAAACAGACAAAATCGTTCCATTTTCATCAAACTCCGGGAACACGCCAAGCTCTGCTGCGATCGCATCTTTTGCGTTATTCGCCTGAACTGCCGTAACTTCGTATTCTAACGTATAGACTGCATCTGCAAATCCATTTCCCATAGATTCCTTAAAATAAATTCCGTCCATAAAGTTTGTTGTCGTCTGTTCTGGAGCCAGCGGCTTTGTGTAGTACATCACCATCTGCTCATCATCCTCATACCCGATGATCCAGTCCTGATTATGTACATAGATATCATCCGCCTCCCCTGCACTCACAAGTCCGCCGCTTTTTGTATCCCATGCATGATAAATGACTACTTTTACATACACATCATAACCATCCGGGATATCGTTTTGTACTGCCTTCGGCATGATGATCGTTTCCCCCGGCACGATCGTAACCGGTTCTTTTTCCCCGCCGTCTGCCAGTGCCACAGGTTGATCCCCGATCACCGTGACTCCCACACTCTTAATGGAAATATTTGCCACTGCCTTTTCACTTTTTGTATTCAGAGCTGCAAGCGTTCCGCCAACCATCGTTGCCAGGATCAATACTGCAGCGATTCCCATAAGCATGTATTTTTTCTTCACTCTCCATCTCCTCCGCTCATCCATTGAATTTTTTATAAATCCTTGTGTTATTATAGTTATCCCCGGTCACACAATGGTCACACGAATATTTTATGCAGCAGACCGCACGAAAAATGCACTTTGTTTCTTCAAGTACGCAAAAATACCTCCCGGCAGGTTCGGGGTTGTTACCCGTATCTGCTCAGGAGGTATCCTGTCATTTCAAAAATATTGATTTTTCTTCACATTTTAAGCAATCATTTTATATCCACTATCTCACATAGATATTGGAAAGATTGTCTAAAATCTCTCCTGCAACATCCGGTTTATTCATCGTGTAAATATGCACATGATTGACACCGTTGGCGATCAGATCAATGATCTGCTCTGTTGCATATGCAATTCCCGCCTGACGCATTGCTGCCGGGTTGTCTCCAAACCTGTCTACGATCGCAAGAAATCTCGGTGGAACCATATTGCCGGACAAAGATGTGATGCGTTTGATCTGGCTTGCGTTGGTGACAGGCATAATACCTGCTACAATTGGAACATCTATTCCTTTTTTTAATGCCTTGTACATAAAATTGTATAAAATGTTATTGTCAAAAAACATCTGTGTGGTGAGGAACTCGCATCCTGCATCCACTTTCTCTTTCAAATGGTCGAGATCTTCAAAAATCGTTGCTGCTTCCGGGTGTCCTTCCGGGTAGCATGCACCACCGATACAGAAATCACCCTGTGCTTTGATATCTGCGATCAGTTCACTTGCGTGCTTGTACTGATCCGGCAGCGGAAAATCTGCATTTGCAGGAATATCGCCACGGAGTGCAAGGATATTCTCGATATTTGCTGCCTTTAACTCCTCAATGACAGATGCCACCTTTTCTCTGGTGGAAGAGGCACAGGTCAGATGTGCCAACGCCGGAATGTTATTGTTACGTACTTCCTCTGCAAGCTTTACCGTATAATCAGATGTTCCACCTGTTGCGCCGTAAGTGACACTCATATATGCCGGCTTTAATGCCGCCATATCTTTTACGATATTTTTATAATTTTCCAGCTGCGCACCCTGTTTTGGTGGAAAAAGCTCGCAGGAAATCGTCACTTCATCTTTGTTTAATAATTCTGTTAATCTCATCTTTTTGTTCCTCAATCTTCTTTCTTATATATTAAAAACTTCTCAGTTTATCCGTTCCATCATCCACCGTATTCTCGATTTTTCGTATCTCCACAAAATAGGAATAGTTATCGTTTACTTTTACTTCACAGCGGTCACCTATTTTGTGTCCCAACAATGCTTTTCCGAGCGGCGATTCGTTACTGATCAGATTTTTCAGGGAATTGCCGCGGATGGTTGTGACAATTTTATAGGTTTCTTCCTCGTCATCATCCTCAAAATAGACCGTAACGGTATTGTTCATTCCGACTTCATCATCCGCAGAATCCGTGGAAATAATCTTTGCTGTCCTGATCATTTTCTCCAGATAACGGATACGGCTCTCATTCTGATTTTTGTCTTTTTTTGCTGCATGGTATTCAAAATTTTCACTGAGGTCGCCATGTGCACGTGCCTCTTTGACTGCTTCCAGCGCATTTTTTCTCACAACCAGCTTCCGATACTCAATCTCTTCTTCCATTTTTTTTATGTCCTGTTCGGTCAACTCGTCATACATGAATCCCAACCTCCATTTTCCATCTCTATCGGTACTGATCCTGTACCATTCTCATTATGATCTGCAGATCTGTCTCTTATAAAAACACCTGTTCTAATGCGATTTTCTCCGGCAGACAGCGTTCGATCACACTCCCTTTCCGGCAGACAGACAGCCAAACATCCCGTTTGACATTCCATGTTTTCAGATAATATTCTCCCACCTGTTCTTCCATCGTGGAAAAAGAATCCAAAGACATTGCGATCCCTGTTCCAACCGCCTTGATATAGGCTTCCTTCCTCGTCCATATTCCGGTAAAAGCCTCATCTGTCCAACATTTTTCCAGATATTTCCTCTCATCTTCTGCAAAAAAACGCTGTGCGATCTTCTGTTTTCCGGTGCGCATCAGCTCCACATCCACACCTATATCCTCTGTGCCAAAAGCTGCTGCCACATACATGCCCGAATGGCTGAGGTTAAACATAAGCGGAAGCCGTTCTCCCTGTCCTGTCCCAAGATATGGCTTCCCATTTTCACCATAAACGAATCTTACCTGCTGCAAAGACCGTGTTTGTCCGGTCTGCTCCAACTCTGCTGCAGCAGACGATCCCACAGGTATTGTCTGCGTGTAACCATACTGCCGCAGACCGTATTCCAATAACAAACCTGCCCCAAAGGCACGAAGCCTGTCATCTTCATTTTTACATTGTTTTATTTTCTGTTGTCTGGCGCAGCACAAAAACTCCCACAGCTGTGGTTGATCTGATCTGTCACGCAAGGCACTGATATCTGAATAAAACACGCGCAGTTGTTTTTGATTATCCACTACTTCTGATGCTCCTGCAGAACTTCTTTTTTTCGCCTTGTGGAATCCCAGACATTCTGCACACGTCTGGTCACGATCTCCGGAATAAATGGTTTTACAATATAATCGCTTGCACCTAATTCCATCGTCAACACCTGTTGTTCTGTTGTATCATCCGCCGTGATGATCACCACCGGAATATTTAAGATCCTTGGATCATTCTTCCTTTCCTGCATAAACGTCTGTCCATTCATGCCAGGCATCATCAGGTCTAACAGGATCATATCCACTTTATAATTCTGTTCCTCTAAAATACGAAGTGCCTCTTCCCCATCTCCTGCCTGCAGGATACGGTAATCTGTTTCAAAAATACTCTCCAGCGATGCCCGGTTAATCTCCATATCATCCACGACAAGCATGGTTTTCTCGTTTACCTCTTCTTCCATCAGTGCAAGACGGTACTTTGCAAGTTCATTGTCCATCTCCCGCTGGACCGTGATATCATCAATGCAGCCAAAAATAATATGGCGTTCCCCTACCCTGTTAATATACTTCAGGCGGAGCTTGATCCAGATTTCCCTGCCAGACTCGAGAAAACGTTTCACTTCACATTCCGCAGTGCTTTGATTTTCCACAACCTGTGCAAAAGTATCCATAAACCTTTCTCTGTCAACATGATCAATGGATCCCTCAATCTCTTTGTGCACACGATCTGTGTCATGATAACCAAACATGTCAAAATAAGCGTCATTTACACGCACCACTTCAATATTTCCGTCGCTGTACTCATAAATTGCGGCTGCCTGCATCATGTTGGAGAAAATCATTTCCATCTGCATATTCGCTGTCCAGATGGCATTCGTATCGTTGGATGTTCCTCTTGTCTCATCATCTTCAAAGTATGGCTGTTCATACAACAGCTTTTCATATTCTTTTACCGGCATTGGTCTTGCAAAATAAAATCCCTGCACATATTCGCATCCGATGCTGTGCAGAAACGATACCTGCTCTTTGCGCTCCGCACCCTCAGCTACGACCGGCATGTTCAGCCACTTTGCCATGCGGACTACCGATGCCAGAATGTTTTCACTCCTGCCATCATCTCCGGAGCCATCCAAAAACTTCATATCAATTTTCAGGACGTCAACCGCAATATCTTTTAGTACATTCAGCGAGGAATAACCGCTTCCAAAATCGTCCATTAAAATAGAAAAACCTTTTTTCTGCAGCTGCTCCATCATCTCTTTGATTGCTTTTGGGTTTCCTGTATATGCACTCTCTGTCAGCTCTAACTGCAGCCATTCCGGTGGAATATTGTATTTTTCTGTCAGTCCACAGATCACATCCACAATTTTGGGATTATAAAGACTTACACGCGAAATATTGACGGAAACCGGAAATATTTTTCTTCCCTCATCTCTCCATCCCGCAAGCAACTGGCATGTCTTTTCCCAGACATACTGATCCAGCTTCAGGATAAAACCGTTCCTCTCAAATACCGGGATAAATTCTCCCGGCGATATCATCCTGCCATCTGCTGTGATCCATCGCACCAAAACTTCTGCTCCTGCAATGGAATTTCGCTGAAGTTCATATTTGGGCTGCAAATACAGCACAAACTCTTCGTTCTTCAGCGCATTCTTCATATTGTTGATGATGCGCTGCTCCTTGATGATCTCCTCGCTCATCTCTTTTGTGTAAAAGAAATAGTTCTGGATATAATTTCCCTTACAGTTTTTGGATGCAAGATTGGCTTTGTCATACATTTCGTTGATGGAAAGATCACGGTTTTTCACAAGATATATCCCAAAGAAAGGCGTGATATCAAAATCCAGAGGATATTTTTCCATCTGATTCGTGAATTTCTTCACAAAGTCTGTGATCTCTTTCTCATTTTCATAAGAAAAGCATACCGCAAAAATATCTGCCTCAATTCTTCCATAAGTAATATAACGATATTCTTTTTCCACATTCTGCAGATAATCTGCCATATACTTTAATAAATTATCACCCTCATCCATTCCAAAAAAGGAATTGATCAGCTGGAATTTTTCAATATCGATCCTGATGAACACAAAATCTTCCGTACCGAAAATATTCAGCATATTTCTCGTATTATAAAAGAACTTTGATTTGTTCAAAATGCCGGTGAGCACATCATACTCCGCACGGTACTTTAATTCATCATCCACTCTCATCTGACTGCGCTCGATCACATTCTTTACACGAAAACGCACGATCATCGGATCATAAGGTTTCCGCATAAAATCCCATGCTCCGTATTCCAGACACTTGCACTCGATCTCATCATTGATGCCTCTCAACATCGCGATCACAGGTATATTCTGATATCTTACATCTTTGTGAAAAATTTCTAAGAGTTCCAGTCCGCTCATGTCCGGCATGATCAGGTCAAGAATGATCACAGTTACCGCCTGATACTTCTCCTCTAAAACTGCTAATGCATTCTGTCCATTTTCTGCTTCAAGCACGATATAATTGTCATTTAAAATTTCCCGCAATGCAGTCCTGTTATGTCTTGCATCATCCACAACTAATATTGTATGTTTTCTTGTCATAAACCTTTGTGCCAATCCTTCTCCATTTGTAGTGGTTTCAGCCACCTGTCAAAATCTTTTCTCTTCCGTACATACCATATACTTATATGATAACAGACTTATTTTTTCTTTTCAATACAAGAATTTTTATCTGTCATTCACTTAAAAATCCATGTAAGAGAGATACAGCTCCTCAAAATCATTTTCTTCTGCCAGATTGATGACTTCTGCCATGGTCTGGATTTTTTCAAGTTCTTCTTTTGAAATTCTGCCAAGTAAAACCTCTTTTGTCCCTGCAAGAACTGTATTTCCGGCCGGGATCGTTTTCATCTCCAGTTCTTTCGGGATCAGGCCAATCCCTGCCGCCTTTTTGATATCTATCTTTGTTCCAAATCCACCTGCAAGATAACAGTCGTCCACTTCGTCAAACGTAATGCCCGCCTTTTTTACTAAAATATCCACTCCTGCACGGATCGCCGCTTTTGCCATCTGAAGTTCCCGTATGTCATTCTGTGTAAATTTTACTTTTTCTGCCAGCTCATATCCGGTGTCAAAATAAAGATCCGAATATGTTCCATGTTCATCGATCATCTGATGCTCCCGGAGTTCATACACCAGATCGATCATACCTGTTCCGCAGATTCCGATCGCCTGCTGTTTCTTATTTTCTCCATCTGTTTCACCGATCACCTGAAATCCGGCTTTCCCTGTCTCTTCCATGAAAACATGTGAGATCACTCCCGGAATGCTCGCCATGCCACAGGAAATATTTCCGCCTTCAAACGCCGGTCCTGCAGACGTGGACGTCACATACATATGACGGCAATTTCCAAGCACCATCTCCCCATTTGTTCCAATATCCAGCAGCAAATGATATCCTTCGGATCTGTGCATATTCATTTTTGCAATGCCAGCCATGATATCAGCTCCTACAAATGCTGAGATTCCAGGCAAAATCACAACTTTTGTATCCAATTCTTTCATTCCAAGAAAATCCGCAGCACTGCCTTCCATCCATGAAAGGTCAACTGGCAGAAAAGGTGCCACACCCAGCGTCTCACATGAAAATCCGCGAAGCAGATGACACATCGTTGTGTTTCCTGCAATCACGATCCTTTGTATCTGCTGTTCCGTTATCTTTTCTTTTTGAAGAAGCTCCCTGATCAGTTTCTGAAGATCCTGACGGATACACCGCTGTATCTCCCACTTTTTCCCACCATTAGATGCAGAAATTCTTGAAAGCACATCCGAGCCATAAGTTCTCTGGTGATTAACGGAAACAGCAGTCTGGCAGTCTGCCTCTGTTTCCAGATTCACAAGCAGAGCCGCCAGAGTCGTTGTTCCGATGTCGATGCAGATTCCATAAATTGCATTTTCTGTTTTCTCTGCCGTTCCTTCTGCTGTTTCTTTGTCCTGTATGCCGCCGCTTGTTTTCGCTTCTGCCGGCGTTTGGGTATAAGCTTCTGTAAGTTCTTCTGTATCCGTTTTCTGCTGCTTCTCCCACTCTGAAAGAACTTCTATCGTTTCTTCTGACTCTGGGAGTTCCACTTCATATGCACCTACCGGATGAGATTGACAGGCAAGACGGTATCCATCCTCCAATTGTTTTTCCGAAAAAACTTCTCTGTCCCGCCTTGTCGGTTCTGTTGCGCCACGTTTGTACCGCACAATACATTTTCCGCAGATTCCATTGCCATTGCATGGAGCACTGATGTATTCATTTTTTTCGTGTAACATTTCCAGAAGATTTTTCTGTTGTTTTGATCTGTCTATAATCATTTTTTCCTTCACCCTGAAAAATCAACAAATCAGCACAGCTTCCTCGATGAAAACAGTGCTGATTTTTGTATTTTATAGTTTTTCAACTACGACTTTGCAACGTTTTTTACAGAATGCAATTCCGTATGCAAGAAGATCGTTTCGTCCATCCTCACGGAGTTCTGCGTCATATCTGTGATTCTTAATCTGTTCCATAGCTCGTTCACACGCCTTGTCAAGTTCATTCATGGAATGTGCGTATTTCAGTTCTATCACGATTCCCACATCTGGATTCTTAGGCTTAAGCAAAATATCTGCATATTCATCACCAGATTCTCTATTCGATTTAACCGCCCAGCCCGAATAATTTTTTAAAATACCGATCAGAATACCATGATAAAAAATCTCTTTTTCTTCGTTTCTTGCTTTCGTATCTAAAACGCTGATTGTTTCGCCAAGAAACATTGTAAGTTCCCGCTGGATATCATCTGTCTTTCCTTCAAGAAAACCCCTGTTGATTTTTTCCGTAGATGCGTGGTCATTCGCAACTACCTGGTCAAACCAGTCACGGATTTGTAAAAGAAAGACTTCCCTGACTTCCTTGTTTGGAATGATCAATCTATACATCCCATTTTCTACATCACCATTTTTTGTGAGATATCCGGTTGTAAAAAGGACACTCCACAAATTATCAATGCTGTTATCAATCTCATCGTAGGTCAGATCCAAACGGATTCTCTTTTCGACTGCCTCTCCCACAATCAATTGTTCGATTTCATCCTTTGTAGTTTTATCTGCCATGTCGATAAATCGTTTTACAAGATCATTTCCACTACTGTTAATCCAATATGCCTTTGGCTGCGATTTAGCCTCACTTACCAAATCGTCAACATAATTGATTACATCCCATGGGCAATAAATATCTGCATTACCAAAACGATAGCCATCATACCATTCCTTCACTTCTGTGAAATGCTTCTGCAGATTGTAGTCTTCCAGCAGTTTTTTTACTTCTTCATTCGTAAAGCCGAATTCTTCATCATATCGAACATCGTCTGCCGAATAAACCTTAAAATTATTCAAGCCAGTAAAGATGCTCTCTTTGGAAACCCGAAGGCATCCCGTTAATACAGCAAACTGTAGAAAATCATTTGTTTTAAGTGCTTCACCGAACAATCCACGAATAAGTGTCACCATTTCTCTATAATAGCCATGCTGAAAGGCCTTATCAAGTGGAACATCATACTCATCGATCAAAACAATCGTTTTCTGACCATAGTGTTGATATAAAAGTTCTGAAATTTTCTTAAGTGAGAATTTCAGCTTCGTTGCAAGAGTAGTTTCCTGTTCCCCTTGAAGTGAAATCAAATCACGATATATATTCTTTTCGTCATTGTCCAGTCTGCTACTGTTCAGCAAGAACTTAAATCGTCTCACCTCGCCAGCAATCAACTCACACAGGGCAGACCGTGCTTCTTCAAATGTTAGTCCATCCACACCTTTGAGAGACAGAAATATAACAGGATACTTTCCCATATATTCCTTACAAAGTTCTTCATTCTGCGAAATATAAAGGCCATCAAATAATGCTGTGTCTGTTCCAATCTCGAAAAAGCTCTTAAGCATACTCATATTTAAGGTTTTTCCAAATCGGCGTGGTCTGGTGAATAAATTCACTTTACTCCAATTTTCAAGAAGCTGCTCTACCAATTTTGTTTTATCCACATAATAAAAGTCTAACTTCCGAATTTCCTGAAAGTTCTCAAAACCGACTGGAAGCTTTTTTAATTCCTGCATATTTTACACACTCCTCCGAAGCTTTAGTCTTAGGATTGGGTTACATACAGCAAGGTAGACCTGTCCTAGTGTGGTTTAATTTTACCATTTAGTTTGACAAGTATCAAGCCGATAAGTCGTTGCTAAACAAAAATAACACCGATTTTCATATGTTAGTTTCTTTATGAACAAAAGCAAACGAGACATTTAAATGAATATTCAAAGAATCCGAGATTTGAGAGAAGATTCCGATTATACACAGGAATATATTGCAAAGCTTCTGAATGTAAACCAGCGCACTTATTCCAGATATGAAAATGGAGAACATGCAATTCCACTTACAATACTTTCTTTTCTGCAGACACACAAAAAACCTTCTCCAAAGAATGAGTACTCTTATTTATTGCTGATAGCTGCCTGAGCAGAGTACACATTACATGGTGTTACCTTAACCCTTATTTGTAGTGCACAGCTGTATTGCAGGTGCCATAGTTGAAGGGGGTAATGCTGAGATTTAAACTCTCTTCTAAACTGGAAATTTCACCTCTATGACTTAGTTTATTTCTCATAGTAAAATGCTCTGCTATACAAAAAATGTATATTAGCTTCATTTAGATAATCTTCAAATTTTCTTTTTCTTCCATCATCTACATATCTATTATAGCATTCGTACAGGATTCTATAATAGTTCAGTTGATTTATCAATCTCTCACTAACCGTTTTTTCTTTTAATATATCCTCACATTTTTGAAAACAATCAACTATTGTATTATCTTCAATTATGCATCCATCTGGAAAATGATGTGCCCCCCAACCTAAAATATCCAAGTATGAATCAAACAGCAAATCAATTGTTTTCTGGTCACACTTCATACTTGAATAAGCAATCTCAAGGTATTTTACTGCCGCTTGATATCCCTGCTTATGATTTCTGAACAACTCATAATACCATCTGCATTCTGGCATTTTCTTCTCTTCGCAACGTGGTGTAATCCACATTAGGATATACTCTTTTAATTCGTATGGAATATCTGCATTTCCCCGGTCTTTCAAAGTATCCCATACATCACTATCACAATAATCCGAAAGAAATTGTGTTAATATTTCATCTTGATTTTCGTCTGACATTTCTCTTAGATGACCAACGATTGCTTGCATTTCTTTGTTTGCAAGTTTTTTTAACCCGTTATGATAAATATCCAAATATTTATATAAACTATTACTGAAATCACAATATACCATTCTGTCTCCTTAAACCTCAAGGCTTATGTACTGTTCGTCATATAACTAACAAAAGAATCTATTCCCAAAGTGCATTTATTTTATCTGGCAATAATTCTATCTCTGTCCCAAGCACAGCAACATCATCTTCATCTATTAGCACTGGTACATTAAAGTAGTTTCCCTTATTATCAATTCCATAAAGTTCACCACCACCATTTGAACCAATAATAATGTGACCCGGCAGAAATACTTCAATTTCATAATCATCATTTATTTCTTGTAATTCTTCTAACCGATATAATATAAGCCATGTTTCACCAATATCGCCTTGGCCACCATTGTGTTTTTTCATAAATTCTATGTAATCGTTTGGTAATACCACATCATTTATTTTCTCGATAATTTCTCCAACATAAGGCGTATTAAATTCAAACATTCCCCATTTTTCCATATCATTCACCTCGCCGTAAAATTCAAATAATCACCTGTGTTCGCCCTTCCAAAGATTGAACACAGGCATTAAAATATATTAAACAATTATGCTTGATGCTCCAGTATCCACTTAAGCATATCTTCATATTCCAAACTTCCATCTGCTACTGCGAGAACCATTTCATACAATTCTTTTTGCGTATATCGTAATTCGATTCCATTTAAGGCAAAGAACACAAGCATCACATGTGTTCCTATTCGCTTGTTTCCATCCAACATACAATGATTCTTTATTAAACCATAGCCCAGACGTGTACCTTTTGCTTGGATCGTTGGATATAGCTCTTCTCCGCCAAATACCTGAAACGGAGTCTCTATAGCAGACTCCAACAAATTGAAATCTCTTACACCAGCAGTCCCACCAGTCTGTTCAATAAGCTGTGAATGAAGCATCAAAATCTGCTCTTTGCTCAGTCTTTTCATTTAGCAAGCACCTCATAAGCCTCTTTATTCTGTGCAAGTAATCTTTTTGAAATTTCAAGCACATCTTCATCCTTAGCTACAGCACTGTCATCTGCTTTGCTAAAATCTATTACCAAGTATCTTGGTGCATTATTCTTAAGTATAACAACTGAGCCAAGCTCATCTACTAATCTTGCAACTTTTGAAAAGTTCTGATTTGCTTCTGTAATTGAAACCATTGTGTTTGTATCTACTGTCATATGAGTACCTCCATCATTTTATATAGATAGTATATCACTTTATCTAGGATAAATTCAACCTATTTTTTTGGATTATTTCAACGCTACTTACAACACTTACGAAATGAATTTTCTATGCGACAGTTTCACATTATTTTGATTAACCATAGCATATCTAAGTGTTGTATCTATCTGTTCATGTCCCAATATCTTCTGCACCTGTTCAATTGGCATACCCTTCTCAATCGCTCTGGTTGCCATAGTCCTTCTGAACTTATGTAGGTGTACCTTTTCTACACCCAACTTCTTACCCATTTCCCGTAACCGTAATTCAACTCCACTTTCCGTTAATCTACTATGTGGTTTATTTAACGACACAAATAATGCACTATTATCATCTGTCCTTGATTCAATATAATTCAATAAATGAATTTTTGTCTTAGCATCAAAATATGCTTTTCTCTCTTTATCGCCCTTTCCATAAACTACACATTCTCGCTCCGAAAAATCTATGTCATCAATATTCAGTCTAACTAATTCGCCCACACGAATACCTGTTGAAAGCAAAAAATCAATCAGTGCCCTATCACGAAGATTATTACAATTATCTCTAAGAATTTCAACTTTCTCATCCGGAATGGTATCTTTCACAATAACCGCAGTCTTCACCTTATGAATTCTTTTCATCGGACTTTTTATAATATAATCTTCTTCCTCCAACCAGGAAAAGAAAGTGGAAAGGCTTCTACGAATATTATCAATAGTTACCTTTCCACAATTATTTATTGCTTGATACCCCACAAGATATTTTCGCAGCATTTCCGTTGTAATCTTTATCACCGGAATATTTATTGTATCCAGCATTTTTTCGATATTACACCTATAATAGCGTATTGTTTTGTCAGAACACCCTTCTAAATGCTTTGCAGTTAAAAACATATCCAAAAATTCCACATTCGTGGTCTGGGAATGTTCTGATGTAGCATTTTCAGATAAGCGTTTTACCAGAACCTCTTGTAATCTTTGTATCTGCGATGCATTTAACACTTCTGCCATATCATTGATGATGTTGTAAATTTCTCTACCCATAAGAGCACACTCCTTTTTGAAGGAGTATATCGCAGAAAAATCATCAAAGCAACAGAGCGTATTACTGAAAGTTTCGAGTGTCTTTCTAAATTTATCCCATCACTTCCAATACAAAACTTATTACAGAAAATAAATTACAAATGTAATAAAAACATATACTTATGTATATATTCTTTTTCTTATATGCTACATATGCAACTGGTGCAACACTCTATTATATTTCCTGTCCTGTTTTATCTAAATCTACACTTCTCTCTTCTTATCCGGGTAATACAAAATCCTTCTATAATCACTATCTTTACTATCCATATCCCCAAGATACATTCTTTCACTTTCTGGAACTGCTTCATAAGCTTTCCTTAATACTTCTCTATTAAAATCTGACGGATATTCAAGATATTCATGATATGCTCTTACGCACTTATCATGTGCAGTTTCTTCACCTGCAACATCAAGAACCATTTCCCTTATAATACTTTTCATTTCATCAAGCGAGTTCTCACCCAACTCGCTTGCACCAAACAAGACTTCACCAATGCCCTCAATTTTCACCCACTTCTTATCATCAATACTTACCACAAGTTCATTATTATCAAACATTTCAAAAATCTCATCAAGGGAATAATATATATCGCCTTTTGCCTCAATTCGAAGTGTTTTATCCTCATAAGCTGTCAACAGTGTAAGCTCAAGACCATTTTCATCTTTATAAAAAATAAAATGACTTTTTCCATCATAAAGGCTATATCCAAACTTATCCTTCATTTTGCACTCTGTTGGAGATGCTGACCACGATACTCTTGCATCTTTCCACTTTTGAGTAACTCTTGGCTGCTCACAATACAAATTTTTCATTTCCGGATTCAAACGGCGCACAATTCCCACAATATATTCATAAAAACTTTTTTTGTCATGCAACCATCTGGCATCAAGAACAGGAAAATCCCCAAGCTGAAATACACTTATTGACTCTCCTATTGGAATTTGTGGAACAACCCATCCTCTTTCCAATGAATTTTGAAACTGGTTAAGATCATTTTTATTCCAACAATTTATTACTCCATCCTCATAAACCGCCAGTTCCGCAAAAAAGTATGAACTATTGTGAATTATGCCAAAGGCAGTTTCTCCCTCAATCATTTGTTGTCTGTATACCCATGCCATAAATAACCTCCTCGCTATAAAATTCAAATTCATGCGCACTTTCAATCTCACCGGAAGACTGAAATTTTAAAGTGTGCGTGTTTACAATAACAATCTTTCTGCTTCACATATATTTTCGACAGTTAAACCAATACTTGCATCTGTAAGTATTTGATGTTTTCTAATTTCTTCATTATGCAAATCAAGGTCATCAATCACTATCCACTTTTCAATATTGTCGTACTGTGATACCCATGCAAGTATTTCACTCGCTTTGACAAGACTAAATTTTTTGCTTTTTCTTATCTCCTCCGTTGTATGGTCTGGAGTTACACCATTGACTTTTATACCTTCCTTTTCAAGCATACTTATCAAGCGTTCTGCTTCTCTACGCAATGGCTTTACTTCACTATCAAACCAAAACTTCCAACCGGAATGTAATATAACCTTTGCACTTGTGTTTCTTATAAGTTGCCCCAATAACATTACTTTTTCTTCATCAATAAGTGTTCCATCACTTATTTCTCTTTGATGTGTATCATTCCAGAAATTAGAGTTAAGAACACCATCAATATCTAAAAATATTACTTTCATAATATATAATTCCTCGCTAAATTCACAGTTTTTATCTTGTAGTAATCATATTACATCTTCCCCAAGATTCATCCTTAAAACTAAACGCATTCTCTGTTAACGTTCTTTCCTTAAATCCCGCTTTTTCATAACATCTCTTCGCACCAGGATTTTCCGGAAAAACATTCAAATGTACTGCATCTGCTTTCGCTATTTCAAATGCATATTTAATAAAAAGATTACTAGAATTAAAAGAGAATTTACCACTAAGAAAAAAAACCTCGCTACTGATAGAAATACCGGTAGTGAGGTTCTTTTTATTATATTCATTCCTGCCATTGAATTAAGTTATTAATTCTCACAGAAATATATCCATATTCAGCAATACCTTCTCAAAGTTTTGCTTCTTAATTTAGTGATAAATCACTCGCCTACTTCTGAGAGATAGCTGCCTGAGCTGCTGCTAAACGAGCGATTGGTACACGGAATGGTGAGCATGAAACATAGTCCAAACCAATCTTGTGGCAGAACTCTACGGAAGATGGATCTCCACCGTGCTCTCCACAGATACCAACATGAAGTTTTGGATTTACTGGTTTACCAAGTTTGATTGCCATATCCATTAACTTACCAACACCGTTCTGGTCAAGTTTTGCAAATGGATCGTTCTCGAAGATCTTTGTATCATAGTAAGCATTTAAGAACTTACCAGCATCGTCACGGGAGAATCCAAATGTCATCTGGGTTAAATCGTTAGTACCGAAGCAGAAGAAATCAGCTTCTGTAGCGATCTCATCAGCAGTAAGAGCTGCTCTTGGGATCTCGATCATAGTACCAACTTCGTACTCTAATTTAACGCCTGCTGCTGCGATTTCAGCATCTGCTGTCTCAACAACAACTTTCTTAACATATTTTAACTCTTTTACTTCACATACAAGTGGAATCATGATTTCTGGTTTTACTGTCCAGTCTGAATGTTTCTTCTGTACGTTGATAGCTGCACGGATAACAGCTTTTGTCTGCATCTTAGCAATTTCTGGATAAGTAACTGCAAGACGGCATCCTCTGTGTCCCATCATTGGGTTGAACTCATGTAAAGAAGCGATGATGTTCTTGATTGTCTCAACGGATTTACCCTGAGCTTTTGCAAGTTTCTCGATATCTGCTTCTTCAGTTGGAACGAACTCATGAAGAGGTGGATCAAGGAAACGAATTGTAACTGGGTTACCTTCCAATGCTTCGTAAAGTGCTTCGAAGTCTCCCTGCTGATATGGAAGAATCTTCTCAAGAGCAGCTTCTCTTTCTTCTACT
>ULQI01009394.1_pt1 | contig 19463 bp, 16 predicted proteins | sample 1954261 | NCBI WGS metagenome assembly ULQI01 (sample SAMEA4835650, study PRJEB28245) | human gut metagenome | biome: gut microbiome; material: fecal sample | place: Denmark | collected 2008 | reverse complement strand
CGACAATTTTTTTTGGATATAACTTGACAGGATAGGGAAAAAGCACGCTTCTTAATATGATCGGCGGGCTGGATCGCCTGGATGCGGGAACGGTTACGGTGGAGGGTGTGGAGCTTGCAAAGCAAAACCGGAAAGAACTGACAGAGTACCGCAGAAAAAATGTCGGGGTTGTGTTCCAGTCCTACAATCTGATTGCCGAGCTTACCGTGCAGGAGAATATCCGTGTTGTTGCGGACATTGCGGAACATCCCCTTGCACTTGCAGAACTGATGGAAGATCTTGGACTTTCCCGCCATGCGAAGCATTTTCCGTCGGAACTCTCCGGCGGACAGCAGCAGAGATGCGCCATCGGAAGAGCGCTGATCAAAAATCCCGCGATCCTGTTGTGTGATGAGCCGACCGGCGCGCTCGATTCCGCTTCCGCCAGAGAGGTGCTCGCTATTTTAGAGCAGATCAACCGGAAATATCATACGACCGTGATTATTATCACGCACAATGAGGCAGTAGCCGGGATGGCGGACCGCGTCATACGGCTTCACGATGGAAAGGTAAAGAGCAACACGGAGAATGAAAAGGTACGCATAGAGGAGCTGGATATCTGATGACATTGCAGAAAAAAATAGCGAGAAGTGTGGGAAAAAATTTGTCTTTCTACCTGACGGGGAGCATTTTGACCGCCATTACCATCATGCTTTTGATCGGGGCATTTGCCGTGAGCCATTCGATCTACGAATGTTTTACCCCGTATTTTGATGAGACCCAGGTTGAGGATGCCTCGTTTGTGACGATGACGGAGATCCCGGAGGAGGAACGGGAAGCGTTAGAGAAGGCGTATGATGTGACGCTGGAAAGGCAGCAGTATACGGATCTGGATTATGACGGTACCAGACTGCGGCTTTTTGCCGCGACGGAGAAGCTGGATCTGTACACGGTGTCGGAGGGACGAAAAATCGAGGCGGCGGATGACATCGTCGTGACGTATCGTTACGCGAAAGCCAATCACATCGCAGTGGGAGATACGCTGCATCTGGCAGGACGGGACTTTCAGGTGTGCGGACTTGGCATGAAGCCGGACTATGCGATCATGCTTTACGATCTTTCGGAGAGTGCGGCTGACAAGGAGGGCTTCGGCATCGGCATCATAGGAAAGGATGCGATGGAGAGTCTCGGCGGTACGGTATTTTATTCGGTCCGTTACAAGGATCAGAGCCTGGAAAAAGATTTCCGGAAAACGGTTTACGAAAAATACCAGACGATCGAGTATCTGGAGCGCAGTGCAAACTCGCGCATCAGCCTGATGTACCGGGAGGCGGATGGTCTGTCCGCCGAATTTTCCCTGTATTGTCCGATCATTATGATTGTGGTGATCGCCGTGATTGCGATGGTTCTGGCGCGCACGGTAAGGCGGGAAGGAAAGACGATCGGCACACTGATGGCGCTGGGCTACCGGAAATCCGAGCTGATCCGGCATTACATGGCATATGGCATGATTCCGGCAGTGGCGGGAGATATTCTGGGAGTGCTGTTTTGTATTCCTTTTTCAAGGATGTTCTGTGGATTCTTTTTCGGAGATGCGGAATATATCGCGTATGAGGTAAAGATTCCCTGGGGGCTTTTAGCGGTGGCGCTTCTCCTGCCGTTAGTGGTCTATGGGCTGGTGTCTTACCTGGTGCTCTGCGGGGTGTTAAAAGTCGAGATTATCCCGCTCTTAAAGGGGATTCACCAAGAAAAAACATCCCGGATCTTAAACGGCAGTCAGGCAAAACTCGGGGTGATCTACAATATCCGGACAGTCTGCGTAAACCGGTTCCGCAGCATTACGCTCGTGATCGGTATTGCGGTTGCAACGCTCTGCATTGTGCTCGGCGGCGCCTTCCAGGATGCCTATGCGGATCTGCTGGAGAATAAAGTGCCGTACGCGATGCTGGGCGGACAGTATGAATACGGATTCAACACCTACCAGTCGGATGGCAATCCTTATGGTGGGGATGCCGTTTTTGATGTGAGCTTCGGCGCAAAGGCGGACGATTCCAGATTTAATCTGATCGGATTTGACGACGAGAACCAGTTTGCCGATCTTTGCAGCGAGGACGGGGAGCCGCTCTCCGGCAAAAAGTATTATATGACAAGTGCTGCCGCGGCGCGCTACGGGATTGCGGCGGGAGATACTTTCTGCTTTTACAACACGGTCACGCTAGAGGAGACGGAGGTTGTGATCGATGGCATTGTGAAAAATGATATTTTATCGCTGGTGCTGACGGGAAAAGAGAATGCGGCTGCGATTCTTGAGAGACCGGCGGACGAATACAATGTCATTATCAGCAGGGAGAAGCTTGCGATACCGGGGGAACTGTTGAAGAAATCCTCTTCCCTGCAGGATTACAGGGATATGGTGGAACATCTCTCGTCGACCGCGGGAATTGTGCTGAAACTGTTGAAAGTGCTTGGCGTGTGCATCTGTATCCTGATTGTCGTGATGATCTGTGGCATGATCACAGAGGAGAGCAGCCGCAATATTTCCATGCTGGAGATTCTCGGCTACCGGGATCGGGAAGTGCGAAGCTTTGTGCTTTCGTCCGGTCATCTGCTGGTTCCGGTCGGTTTTGTGATCGGCGTACCGCTTGGCTATCTGACCGCCTATTCCATGGTGCTGGCATCGGCGCAGTCTTCCGGAATGCGCATGAGCCTGCCGGTGAGGGCGGAAACGATTCTTGCGGCATTTGTGTTTGTGCTTGTGGCATATATTCTGGCGCTGGCCCTGTCCGGAAGGAAAATACACCGCGTGGATATGGCGGAGAGCTTAAAGAATGTGGAAGAGTAGGAGAATATGAAGGGGAGCCTGTGGGTGTGCTGTCTGTTATGTACCGCCATGTGGAAAGCCCGACGCAGCCTAAAAAACGAAGCCCGCAAAAAACACTTGACTTGGAGTAAACTCCAGGGTTTACTCTGCCTTCATCAGAAAGGAGACAGATTATGGCGAAATTGGTTGCATTTTATTCAAGAGCAGATGAAAATTATTTTGGCGGAACGAAGAAATATATCTCGGAGGGAAACACGAAAAAGGCTGCCGAAAAGATTGCGGAGCTGACTGGTGCAGACCTGTTTGAGATTGTGCAGGAGGTGCCGTATGCGGCAGATTATGATACCTGCATTGCTGAGGCAAAGCGTGACCTGAAGGCGAAGGCGAGACCGAAGGTGAAGAATCTGCCGGAGTCGCTTGACGCATACGAGGGAAGCGGCCTTTCCGGTACAGTAGCAGATATTGAGAAGGCGGCAGCGGGCGCTGCGGTAACGCAGGGGCTGGCAATTCATGGAAGTGAAGTTGATCATGCCGGAGCGATGATCGAGAGATGGGTGTAACCATCGGCATAACAGAAAGAGCAATGAAAAAGCCGGGGAGCGCTTCACAGAAACAGGGCGCGGAATTCGACTCGTAAAATGAGTGAATTCCGCGCCCTGTTTTTCGTATACGGTTATTCACAGCGCATGCGGCCTCCTGCCCTAGCGCACTTCCTCCCAGAAGGAGACTGCCTCACTAAGCCAGCCCTCGACTTCCAGTCCGATGCCGAGACCGAAACCGTGGTCTCCGGTTTTGCCGAATCTGGTTTTGTGAGGAATGCCGAGCTTTTCACAGGTCTCTGCAACGGTCAGGCTGTTGGAAAACGGTGCGGTGTGGTCGTCTTCGTTTGCTGTCAGGTAGACCGGAGGGTACGATGCATCCATGTGGCTCGTAAGGTCAAACGGTTCGACGGCTTCCGGTGTGATCTCCGGTCCTGCCACGCGGCGCAGAAAAGCGGCTGCCCCGTCGTGCACCGGATGACCTGCCGGGAACGCAGTGTAGCCTGCATAGAAATCCTTCATGCGGACTGCGGTGTAGGCAAGAAAAATCATTTCCGGCTTTGGAACGCCTGCGCTCTTCCAGCCGAAATTGGTGGAGCCGATCTCGCCCGCTAAAGTAGCGCCTGCCGAAAAGCCTCCGATCATGTAGTGACCCGCCTGCACTTCAAATTCGTCGGCACGCGCCTCAATCTGCCTTATGCAGGCGTACATGTCCTCGATGGCTTTGGCGACGACGGCGTCCTGCTTCGTGCGGTAGAAAAGGACGAATGCGGTGTAGCCCATCTCATTTAAGGCGGCGGCGATCGCCATGCCCTCCACGAGGCCCCACTGGCGGTTAAAGGCACCGCCCGGGATGATGATGGCATACGGACGACCGGCAACCGGTCCCGGGAAATGCAGGAAGGCAGGAGACTCCTTGTCCCACTCACTCATGCGTTCCTCCTCGGAATAGAGCGGATAGAGATAGTTTTTTCCGGTGGAGGCGAGTTCCTCCATGCGGTGTAAGGTTGGCACGAAGCCGACTTTTTCAAACCCGTAGCTTGCTAACAGTGCATTCCAGTGATCCGGTGTCATATCGGTAAAAATGTGGGTGCCGAAGTCCCCGTAGACTTTGCTTTTGACCAGATCACCGATGGTCATCTCTGGTGTGATATCATGATACTTCATAATGAAAACCTCCTTTACGAGTCTTGCTGTGTCGTGGCTCACTGTTTTCTTCGATCCATTTCTACAACTATGGCGGAATATGTATAGGCAATAGTTACAAAAACTGTAGCTGATTATAATAAAAATTGTAAAAATTATCTACAAAAATGAGAAAAAATAGCAGGATATGTAAAAAAACAGACGTTATTAAGCAAAAACGGTGTGGTTTCACTATTCCTATTTTGGTACCATAACTGCAAAGACAAGAATGGATAGGGGGGAAAAGCAATGGCATTGATGGAGACACACTATTACAGCTCGTCCCTGGGGAGCAATATTACGCTGAACGTGTTCGTTCCAACGCCGGGCAGCAGTGAACAGATCACACAGATGGGGCACAGCGCGAAGTACGATTACGAGAACGGGCTTCCGGTGCTGTATCTGCTGCACGGAGCGTACGGCGATGCATTTTCCTGGGTGCGCTACAGCAATATTGACCGCTATGCGCAGGACCGGGGGATTGTGGTTGTCATGGCATCCGCGGAAAATTCTTTTTATCAGGATCTTCGGAGCGGGAAAAAGTACAAGACCTTCTTTACGGAGGAACTGCCGCTCTTCATCCGCAATGTATTTCCGGTGAGCAGGGAGCGGGAGAAGACGTTTATCGCCGGTTTTTCCATGGGAGGTTACGGCGCGTGGTATCTGGCACTGTCCAGACCGGAGCTGTACGCGAAGGCGGCGAGCATGTCCGGCGCGCTGGACATTGCGGGACTGTATCAGGCGGCGGCAGCCGGGAACAACGACAACAATCCGTTTCATTGGGAGGATTGCTTTGGGGATCCGGACAAACTTGCCGGGAGCGATTATGATCTGTTTACGCTCTATGACAGGGATGTAAAGAACGGCTGTGTGCCGAAGCTGTATCAGGCAGTCGGGCGCGATGACTTTTTGTATCCGTCGAATGTGTATGTCAGAAAGCTGCTGGAACAGAAACAGGCAGATCTGACCTACGAGGAGGACAAAGGCGGTCATGACTGGAATTTCTGGGACCAGTATATCCAGCATATTTTAGACTGGATGCTGCATGATTAGAAGAAGGAGAGGGAGTACAATGCGAAAAGAAAATCCGGCAGATATTGCCATGTTTGAAGAAAATGCAAAGCGCCCGTTCGGCATGAGGGATAAGATCGGATATGCGGCGGGAGATTTTGCAAATGATCTCACTTTTGTGATTGCCGCGCTGTTTATGATGAAGTTCTACACCGACATCATGGGTGTCAGCGCCGCGCTCGTCGGAACGCTGATGATGATTGCCAAGGTGGTGGATGCGTTCACGGACGTTGCCATGGGGCAGGTGGTCGACCGCAGTCCGTACACGGCGAAAGGAAAATTTGCACCGTGGATCCGCCGTTTTGCCGGACCGGTCGCCGTGGCTTCGCTTTTGATCTTCGCGCCGTATTTTGCCGATATGACGATGGGATTTAAGGTATTCTGGATGTTTTTTACCTACATTCTCTGGGGTTCCGTGTGCTACACCGGCGTGAACATTCCCTATGGTTCCATGGCGTCTGCGATGAGCGATAAGCCGGAGGAGCGGACGATGCTCTCAAACTGGAGAACCATCGGTGCCACCGTGGCGCAGATCGTGATTGCGGTGATCCTTCCGATGGTTGTGTACACAACGAATGCCGAGGGACACAAGGTGCTCGGGGGCACGCAGACGATGATCGCATCTGCCGTATGCTCCGTTCTGGCAGTCGTTGTCTATATGATCTGCTACCATCTGACCACCGAGCGTGTGAAGATGCAGAGTGCAGAGGGGCAGAAAAACGTATTTGAGCTTTTCAAAGTATTATTTACAAACCGTGCATTCGTGGGAATTGTCATCTCCGCGCTGATCTTTTTGCTGGTACAGATGACACTGTCCGGAATGAACAACTATATTTACCCGAACTACTTCAACAGCGCGGCGGCAATCTCCGTCAGCAGCCTTCTGGCATGTGTTGTGGTACTGGTTCTCTCCACATTTGTGACCAAGCTTTCGGATAAGATCGGCAAGAAGGAGCTGTCCGCGGCCGGTGCGTTTATCGGCGCGGCGGCACTGTTTGTGGGATACATCGTACATACAAAGAGTGTGGTGGTCTTCATTTGCATCTATCTGTTTGCTTACATCGGACTGGCATTTTTCAACCTGATGTGCTGGGCAATGATTATCGATGTCATCGATGACATTGAGGTGAAAAAAGGAATCCGCAGCGACGGTACCGTATATTCCGTCTATTCCTTCGCAAGAAAGCTCGGACAGGCGGCAGCCAACGGTCTGACCGGTCTGCTTCTCACCATAGTGGGATACAGCTCCGCAACCGCATTTGACGAGGACGTCGTAAACGGAATCTACAACGTGACGACTCTTTTCCCGGCGATCGGATTTGTTCTGCTGGCATGCTCACTGCTCTTTTTGTATCCGCTCTCCAAAAAGAAGGTGCTTTCCAACGTTGCGGAGCTTACAGCGCGCAAAGCAAAGTAGCAGGCAGTTTCCTTTCTGCGACAGGTTCTATGATAAGATGGCACGCCTTGCGATTTCAGCTGGAACTGCAAAGGGAACATTCGTGGGAGAAAAATGTGAGCATTTCTTCCAGCCGAAGTTTGCATCAGATTCCGTGTCTCTTCCACGTTTGGACTCTCCCGGAGCGTGTCCGACAAATTAGAGACAATGAGCGGACTTCCTAGCGGCGCTAATGTGCGTTTCCTCATAGACATTATAAAATCGCGCGAACTGAAACTCGGCGGTTTCTGCTATTAAAAACAAGGCAGAAGCCACCTCAGACATCAGTTCGCGCGATTATGTTATATTCGGAAACGCGCAAAGCGCCGCACGGAAGTTCCTAAATTGTCTCATGATTTGCGGACACAGTCCGTGGAGTGCTCCAAACTTGAAAAGACAAGGATCATCGCAGATGCAGTCGCCGGCTGGTTAGAAATGCCGCATTTTTTGAACAGAATGTTCCATAGGCATTCCAGCTGAAAGCTGCAGGAGGTGCTTTTTATAATATCACCTGTCACAGAAAGGAAAAGTGCCAATGTGAAGTGTGGAAAAAACATGCAACTTTGTTGCATGTTTTTTTGATTATGTTGCAGTTTGAAAAAGGTCTATTGCAAAGGAACACAGAGACGTTATAATAGAATTACAACAGGACGGTAACAGAAACCATTCATAGAAAAAATGATGTATAAGGAGGTAACGCATGATCTGGGAACCAGTACTTGCAAAGTTTAAAGAATTATTTGGGGATGAGGGAGAGATCGGAGTTTATTTCGCACCGGGACGTGTGAATATGATCGGTGAGCATACCGATTACAACGGAGGACATGTATTTCCATGTGCGCTCACGATCGGTACCTACGGTGTGGCGAGAAAAAGAGACGACAAGAAGCTTCGCTTTTATTCCATGAATTTTGAGAATCTCGGTGTGCTGGAGTCTTCCGTGGAGGGCTTAAAGCCGGAGAAGGAAGCAGACTGGACGAACTACCCGAAGGGTGTGATGTGGGCGTTCGGCGAGAAGGGCATGAAAGTGGAGTCCGGTATGGATCTCGTGCTGTTCGGCAATATCCCGAACGGTTCCGGACTGTCTTCCTCCGCATCGGTGGAAGTGCTGACCGGATTCATCCTGCGCGATATGTTCGGCTTTGATGTGACGAATCAGGATCTGGCATTGATCGGCCAGTATTCCGAGAACAAGTTCAACGGTGTCAACTGCGGTATTATGGATCAGTTCGCCATTGCGATGGGCAAGGCAGGACATGCGATTTTCCTGGATACGGCGACCTTAAAGTATGAGTATGCGCCGATCAGGCTCGAGAATGCGAAGATTGTGATTTCCTGCAGCAACAAAAAGCGCGGACTCGGCGATTCCAAATACAACGAGAGACGCAGCGAGTGTGAGACGGCACTTGCCGAACTGCAGAAAGTGGTAAAGATCAATGCGCTCGGCGATCTGACAGAAGCGCAGTTTGAGCAGTATCAGGATGCGATCACAAGTCCGGTGTGCCAAAAGCGCGCAAAACATGCCGTATATGAGAACCAGAGAACGATCAAGGCGGTGGAGGCATTGCAGAACAACGATGTCGCGCTGTTCGGAAAGCTGATGAATGACTCCCACGTATCTTTGCGTGATGATTACGAGGTAACGGGAATCGAGCTGGATACCCTGGTTGAGGAAGCATGGAAGATTGACGGTGTGATTGGTTCCCGCATGACGGGTGCGGGCTTTGGCGGATGCACGGTCAGCATCGTGAAGGATGACGCGGTGGATGCGTTTATCGAGAAGGTCGGAACCGCCTATAAGAACAAGATTGGCTATGCCGCAGATTTCTATGTCGTAGAGATCGGCGACGGCCCGGTAAAATTGGCGTAGTGACAGAGTATATTTAGAAACGAGGTTGGATCATGATACAGGAAAGAATATTGGAACTGACAGAATACGGACTGGTAACGGGACTCATAGAGCCGCAGGATAAGCGGTTTACGATCAACCGTCTGCTGGAGCTGTTTCACATTGACGAACTGGAGGATGAAGTTACGGCGGCTTATGAGAATCGCACGCCGATGACGCAGGAGAGCGCCGAGGAGGCACTGCCACAGATCCTTGCAGAGATGCTCGATTACGCGGCGGAGCAGATGCTGATTCCGGACAATACGATTACATACCGCGATCTGTTTGACACAAAGATCATGAGCATGCTGGTTCCAAGACCGAGCGAGGTGGTACGCCGTTTCTATGATCTTTATGAGAAGGAGTCTCCGCAGGCGGCGACGGATTATTTTTACAAGCTGTCCAGAGACACGGACTATATCCGCAGATACCGCGTGAAGAAGGATCTGAAATGGACGGCGGACACAGAGTTTGGAACGCTGGATATCACGATCAACCTGTCGAAGCCGGAGAAGGACCCGAAGGCGATTGCGGCGGCGAAGTTAGCAAAGCAGAGCGGCTATCCGAAATGCCTTCTGTGCAAGGAGAACGAAGGATATGCAGGACGTATCAACCATCCGGCGAGACAGAACCACCGCATCATTCCGGTGACCATCAACCAGAGCGACTGGTTTTTCCAGTATTCTCCGTACGTTTACTACAACGAGCACTGCATTGTGTTCAACGCAAACCACACACCGATGAAGATCGAGCGCGCTACCTTCGGAAAGCTGCTTGATTTCGTGCAGCAGTTCCCGCACTATTTTGTCGGCTCCAATGCCGATCTGCCGATCGTCGGAGGATCCATCTTAAGCCACGATCATTTCCAGGGCGGTCATTATGAGTTCGCCATGGCAAAGGCACCGGTGGAGCGCGAGATCACATTCAAAGGATATGAGGATGTAAAGGCAGGGATTGTAAAATGGCCGATGTCTGTCATCCGTATCAGCGCAGCAGACAAGGATCGTCTGATCGATCTGGCAGACAAGATTCTCCTCGCATGGAGAGGCTACACGGACGAGGTGGCATTCGTCTACGCCGAGACAGACGGCGAGCCGCACAATACGATCACTCCGATTGCAAGACGGCGCGGCGATGCGTATGAGCTGGATCTGGTACTGCGCAACAACATTACGACAGAGGAGCATCCGCTCGGTGTATATCATCCGCATGCAAAGCTTCATCATATCAAGAAGGAGAACATCGGTCTGATCGAGGTTATGGGTCTGGCAGTTCTTCCGGCACGCTTAAAGGATGAGATGGCGGATCTGGAGCAGGCGATCTTGGACGGCGCTGACATCCGTGCGGACGAGAAGCTGGCGAAGCATGCAGACTGGGTGGAGGAATTTCTTCCAAAGTACGGCTTTACCGCCGGCAGCGGTCTGGAGGGCGAGATCACACCGGAGAGGCTGCATGAGATGGTTCAGACAGAGATCGGTCTGGTATTTAAGGAGGTTCTCACCGACGCAGGAGTCTACAAGTGCACGGAAGAGGGCAGAGCAGCCTTCATGCGCTTTGTGGATACGGTGAATGCATAGAAATAGAGAGAGGAAAAGAACGGATAACGGGACGGGGATTTTTTCCCCGGAAGTTGTCCGTTCTTTTTTTCAATTCCCGATAAATGTGTTATACTTGTGCATGGAGCAAATTTTTGCAAATGACCGTTTACTTTCATGTGGTAATTTGGTAAAGTAAAGGAATGAGAAAACGATGCGGGTCAGACCGCAGAAAAGAGGATAGGTATTATGGTATCAAAGAGAATACAAAAAGCGCTGGAGGGCAATTCGGCAATCCGCGCCATGTTCAATGAGGGCAGGGAGATGGCTGCAAAGTACGGGGAGGAGAATGTGTTTGACTTCTCACTCGGCAATCCGGCAACCCCGGCGCCGAAGGCGTTAAACGATGCGATCCGCGACCTTCTGGATGAGGCGGATGCAAAGGGAGCGGCAGGTTCTCTGGGCATTCACGGTTATATGGCAAATGCGGGCTACGAGGAAGTACGCCAGGCGATCGCAGAGAATTTGAACGAACGTTTCGGAACAAAGTTTACGGCACACAATCTGGTGATGACAGTCGGCGCCGCAGGCGGGCTCAACATTATTTTTAAGACGATTCTCGATCCGGACGATGAGGTCATCGTGTTTGCACCGTTTTTCGGCGAGTATCGTCAGTACGCGGCGAATTTTGACGCAAAGATTGTGATTGTGCAGCCGAATCTGGAGACGTTTCAGCCGGATCTTGCCGATCTGGAGGCAAAGATTACCGCGCGGACGAAGGCGCTTATCGTGAATACGCCGAACAACCCGACCGGCGTGATCTACAAGCCACAGACGATGGAGCAGATCGGAGCTATTTTAGAGAAAAAGCAGGCTGAATTTGGAACAGACATTTATCTGATCTCGGACGAGCCGTACCGGGAGCTGGTGTATGACGGGAATAAGGAGGATTTTCTGACAAAATATTACCGCAATACCCTGGTGGGATATTCTTTTTCCAAATCCCTTTCCCTTCCGGGAGAGCGTATCGGTTATGTCGTGGTGCCGGATGAAGCGGCGGACGCCGAAGAGCTGATCCGCGGCATTGAGATCTCAAACCGGACGCTCGGATTTGTCAACGCACCGTCCCTGATTCAGAAAGCTGTGGCGCGCTGCCTGGAGGAGAAGACGGATGTCACGTTTTACGATGAGAACCGCAGCAGACTCTACGACGGACTGACAAAGCTCGGTTTTACCTGCATCAAGCCGGAGGGGGCGTTTTACCTGTGGGTAAAGTCACCGGTGGAAAACGAGGAAGAATTCGTAAACGAGGGAAAGAAATTTAATCTTTTGATGGTAAAGGGAAGTGCTTTCGGCTGTCCGGGATTCGTGCGTCTGGCGTACTGTGTGTCCCATGAGACCGTGGAACATTCCCTGCCTGCATTTGCGAAGCTGGCGGCAGTGTACGGACTGGAAAAGTAGGAGGAACGGGATGGAGAACTGGGAGTCATATGTGAGAAAAGTGGTGCCGTATGTGCCGGGGGAGCAGCCGCAGGCGGAGCGGATGATCAAGCTGAACACCAACGAGAATCCGTATCCGCCCGCGCCGGGGGTGCAGAGGGCCCTTGCCGGATTTAACCCGGATACGCTGCGCCTGTATCCGGAACCGACCTGTAAGGTGCTTGTGGATGCGATTGCGTCATATTATGGACTGGGCAGCGATCAGGTATTCGTCGGGGTCGGTTCGGATGATGTGCTGGCGATGATTTTTCTGACATTCTTTAATTCCGGAAAGCCGGTTTTCTTCCCGGATATTACGTATTCTTTTTATGATGTGTGGGCAGATATGCTGCGCATTCCGTATGAGACGAAAGCGCTTGATGATGCGTTTGAGATCCGGGTGGAGGATTATTACGGGGAAAACGGCGGAGTGATATTCCCGAACCCGAATGCACCGACCGGCATTCTGATGCCGCTTGATAAGATCGAGGACATCATCGCGCACAACCGCGACGTGATCGTTGTGGTGGACGAGGCGTATATTGATTTTGGAGGGGTGTCGGCGCTGCCGCTGATTGAAAAATATGACAATCTTCTGATCGTGCAGACATTTTCCAAATCGCGTTCCATGGCGGGAATGCGCATCGGATATGCGATGGGAAATGCGAAGCTGATCCGTTATATCAATGACGTGAAGTATTCGTTTAATTCTTATACGATGAACCGGACAGCGCTTGCACTTGGTGTGGAGGCGATCCGTGACCGTGCTTATTTTGAGGAGACCAGAAAAAAGATCATCGAGACGAGAGAGTGGACGAAAAAAGAGCTGCGGGCGTTAGGTTTTACGTTCGGGGATTCGATGAGCAATTTTATCTTTGCTTCGCACGAGCGCGTGCCGGCAACAGAACTGTTCGAGGCGCTGCGCAGGGAGCATATCTATGTGCGTCATTTTACCAAGGAACGCATCAACAACTACCTGCGCATCAGCATCGGAACGAGAGAAGAGATGGAGACGTTTATTCGGTTCCTGAAGGAATATCTGAAAGAGGCATAGCCGATGAGCGGCCGGTCGCCTGCAGCTTTCGGATGCCGGAGGTAAAGACGATCAGACCGCCAACTGTCATGGCGATGCCGAACAGGAACCAGAAGATGAAGGCAAACGTCGTGTCACCGAACGGGATGAGCCCGGAGAGCACGGTTCCCCAGAAGTTAAACAGCATGTGCAAAAGGAGCGAGTAATAGATGCTGCCGCCGCGGTTGCAGACATAGCCTAAAACAAGTCCCAGACAGAATGCGTAGATGCCCTGGATCATGTTCATGTGGAAGATGCCAAAAAGCAGCGCCTGCAGCAGATTGGCTGCCCAGAAAGGCAGACATTTCTTTGCCTGATGCATGGTGACACCGCGGAAGACCAGTTCCTCGCAGAACGGGGCGAAGATGACAGAGCAGATGACCATCAGAATGGAGATCTGATCGTCGAGACCTGCCGTCTCAAGCAGGGATTCGTATGCATCCATCCAGTGCGGAAAGAGCGACGCGACAAAGCTCATGATATAGGTTGTCAGATACTGTGTACCAGGCATCAGCATGACGATGCCCGCGACTGCAGCAGGATGAAACGTCTGACGCAGAACGGGGCGGTAATTGCCGCCATACCGGCAGTAGTACCACAGACCGAACACGGCGATCGACATGGCATTGTAGATTAGCAGTACGCCGGTGTTGAAGCGCTGGGAACTCCACAGGGAAAAGGCGTCATCTACAATATCGAGGAACCCCGCGCTGCCGGTGACAGAGTACCAGCCGCTCTCGATCAGCAGGGAAAGTCCCATGGCAAAGTAGGTTGCGAGAAACTGAATCGCAATCACAAGAAGCAGCGGGACAAAAATAAACAGGAATTGTTTTAATTTCTTCATTATTATAATCTCCAGTTATCGTTGGTATGAAATAAAGTTCTTGCAATTTCCAGATACTTCTATTATTATAACAATCGGATTTCATGAATGCAAGCAGTGGAAAAAGTGCGTGCATGGACAGAAACTTGGGTATTTACTTTAAAACTTTAATATGCTAAAATAACAAAAGAATCCATTTTGGGAAGAAGGAGAAGAACATGAGTAAGAAACTTAGGACAGATGCAGTGGATCATCTTTTTGACGCCATCTTGAGCTTACAGAATAGAGAAGAGTGCTACACATTTTTTGAGGATGTATGTACGGTAAATGAGCTGCTTTCTTTATCACAGCGGTTCGAGGTTGCCAAGATGCTGCGTGACCAGAAGACTTATCTGGATATTGCGGAGAAGACCGGAGCATCGACTGCTACGATCAGTCGTGTCAACCGATCCCTGAATTATGGAAATGACGGTTATGACATGGTATTTAGCCGCATGCAGAATACGGACAAGTAGTAGAGACAGATAAAAAGAGCCACAGGAGAACGGGAACTTTTACCCGTGCCTGTGGCTTTTTCGATTACTTTTTATTTTTTTCTGCCTTGGACTTGTCCGAGGTGGTCGTGTCAATGAGGCGCTCGATGATGGTCTTTTTGACATAGACATCGTAGCTTAACATGCAGATCAGACTGAAGTTCCGCAGAAGCTCGGCGTCCTCAGGGGCAGCATCCGGGAATGTCTGACACGAGGTGTTGAACTTCCTGGCGAGGTCTTTCATGAGATTTTGTGTCTCCTGATGCTCGAGTCCGAAGACTTCACGGTAGATGTCTTCCAAGCTGTAGCTGCCGTCTTTTCCGAAATATTTGTCCGTGATCGGATTTAAGATGCTCTGGATGTCACTGATGCTTAGGATATTTTTAAAATAGTAGATGAAAATCAGCGTCAGTACGTGCTCTTTGGTGTACTTTTTCTTCTCCGGCGGAGGGAGAAGATTGTTCTTGGCGTAGTTGTTGATCATCGTCTTGGTCAGAATCTTGTCATCCGCATGCCGTTTGGATGCCTCCAACTGGGAATCCATAAATGTGGTAATCTGATCCATATATAAATCAATGTTCGGAATATCTTCCGGTCTGACATAATCAATTCTCTGTAATTCTGCTAACAGATCACTTAGAAATTTTTTTGTATCGTTGTCCATATGTGTCACCTCTTATCACATTATATAGTTTTCAAAACCAGATGACAAGAGACAAATGTTGGGAAATGTATATGACAGTGCCCCAGCATGAAAAATAGAAAATATGTTCTGTATGGTATCGAAAAACAGAGAGAAATGTGTTATACTTTCTCATATCACTATAAACGGAAAAGGAAAAACAGGCATGAGTATTTATGATACATTAAACGAGCAGCAGAAGCTCGGCGTTATAACCACCGAAGGACCGGTGCTGATTCTCGCGGGAGCGGGTTCCGGCAAGACGAGAGTGCTGACACACCGGACGGCATATCTGATCGAGGAAAAGGGCGTCAATCCGTACAATATCATGGCGATCACGTTCACCAACAAGGCGGCTGGCGAGATGAGGGAGCGAATCGATGCGCTGGTCGGATACGGCTCGGAGAGCATCTGGGTGTCGACGTTTCACTCTACCTGCGTGCGCATCTTAAGGAGACACATTGACCGCATCGGATACGACACGAATTTTACGATCTATGATTCGGATGATTCCAAGAGCGTCATGAAGGAGATCTGCAAGCGCCTGAATATCGATACCAAGATCTACAAGGAGCGCAGCCTTCTGGCGGCGATCTCCTCTGCAAAGGACGAGCTTGTAAGCCCGACGCAGTTTGCCCTGCAGGCGTCGGCATCGAGTGATTTTGCAAAGAAAAAGCAGGCGCAGGTCTACCAGGAGTATCAGGCGGCGCTGCAGAAGAATAATGCGCTGGATTTTGACGATCTCATCGTAAAGACGGTAGAGCTGCTGCAGACAGATCCAGAGGTGCTTGCCTACTATCAGGAGCGTTTCCGCTATATCATGGTGGACGAGTATCAGGATACGAACACGGCGCAGTTTGAGCTGATCCGTCTTCTCGCGGGCAAATACAAAAACCTGTGCGTGGTCGGTGATGACGATCAGTCGATCTACAAGTTCCGCGGAGCGAATATCTACAATATTTTGAACTTTGAAAAGCATTTTCCGGATGCGGTCACCATCAAGCTGGAACAGAATTACCGTTCGACGCAGAACATCCTAAACGCGGCGAACAGTGTGATTGCGAACAATGTCGGAAGGAAAGCGAAGACGCTCTGGACGGCAAACGGCGAGGGAGAGAAGATCGACTTTGAGCAGTTTGACACCGCCTACGAGGAGGCGGATTATGTCGCCAGGGATATTGCGTCCGGTGTCCGGGACGGAAAGTATGGCTACGGCGACTACGCGGTGCTTTACCGCACGAATGCACAGTCACGTCTGTTTGAGGAGCGTTTTATCGTGTCCAATATCCCGTACAAGATTGTCGGCGGTGTGAATTTCTATGCGCGCAAGGAGGTCAAGGATCTTCTGGCATACTTAAAGACGATTGACAATGCGAGGGATGATCTGGCGGTGCGCAGGATCATCAATGTGCCGAAGCGCGGAATCGGTGCGACGACACTAAACCGGGTGTCTGATTATGCGGAGGCGTATGACATCAGTTTTTATGAGTCCTTAAAGCGTGCAGAGGAGATACCGTCTCTTGGCAAGAGCGCAGCGAAAATCAAACCGTTTGTGACATTTATCCAGACGATGCGCAGCAAGCTGCCTTATATCAGCGTGGCAGATCTTCTGCGGGAGGTCATTGAGGAAACCGGCTATGTGAAGGAGCTTGAGGCGGAAGGCACCGACGAGGCGGAGGCGCGAATCGAGAATATCGATGAGTTGTTAAGCAAGGTAGTTGCCTACGAGGAGGGCGAAGAACAGCCGACGTTAAGTGGTTTCTTGGAGGAAGTTGCGCTTGTGGCAGATATTGACAGCGTCGGCGAGGAGAATGATTATGTGGTTCTCATGACACTGCACAGCGCCAAAGGTCTGGAGTTCCCGAAGGTTTTTCTGGCGGGAATGGAAGACGGTCTGTTTCCGAGCTATATGTCGATCACGTCAGACAATGCCAGCAGTGAACTGGAGGAAGAGCGCAGGCTGGCCTATGTCGGCATTACGCGTGCGATGAAGGAGCTTGTCATCACTTCGGCGAGACAGCGCATGGTGCGCGGCGAAACACAGTACAACAAGGTCTCACGTTTTGTGAAGGAGATTCCGCCGGAGCTTTTAAACGGAGAGATCAAAAAGCCGGCGTATCTGGAGAACAGGGAGCGGCACACGGCGGAGCCGGTGAAAAAGAAACGGCCGACGATGCGGGACCAGCTGTCCGGGCAGAGTATGCAGGCGAGAGCGTTTTCATCGGTACATACGGAAGGCGGAAGCTTAAGCTACGGTGTGGGCGACCGTGTCTCCCACATGAAGTTCGGGGAGGGAACGGTAAAAGCCATCGTGCCCGGCGGCAGAGATTTTGAGGTGACGGTCGATTTTGACGCGGCGGGAACCAAGAAAATGTTTGCGGCATTCGCAAAATTAAAAAAAGTATAAAATGTGTTAATTTATAAATTTTTTATAGGCGAACAGGGAAAGATATGCTATAATGTGCGTAATAAAAAGACATGCAGTAAATAAAGATAAATCAAGGAGGGGAATCTGATGAATAAGATGGAAGATCTGATCAACATGACAAAGTTAAACGAGCTTCTGAATAAGAAGGAAGAAGTGGAGGAGAAGAAGACCTCAAAGGTAGTATGGATTTTTGCAATTATCGGCATTGTAGCGGCTGTAGCTGCAGCGATATACGGCATCTACCGTTTCTTTACACCGGATTATCTTGAGGATTTCGAGGACGATTTCGAGGATGATTTTGATGATGATTTCTTCGAGGACGATGATGATGAGGAAGCGCCGGCAAAGTCTGAGGACAAAGAGGAAACAACCGAAGATTAAGACAAAGGGCATGGGGCTGCAGAGAGATGCAGCCCTATTTTTATGTAACAGGAAACGTGCCGTAAGCGGCGCGCCCGGTGAGGGAATCCGGCATGTAGGATTTTTTATGTTTGGCAATGTGCAGAAGAAACTGGATGGATAATGGAGGATAGAATGTGAAAAAGGGACAGATTATCGAGGGGATGGTAGAACGCGTAGAGTTCCCCAATAAGGGAATTGTGAGAACGGAAGACGGGGGACGCGTGATTGTAAAAAATGCAGTCCCGGGACAGAAAGTGTCCGCATCGATCAATAAAGTGCGCAAGGGAAAATGCGAGGGAAGACTGCTTGAGGTGCTGGAGCGTTCGGCGAAGGAGCAGCCGGAGGCTGCCTGTATCCATGCCGGAGAGTGTGGAGGCTGCACATATCAGACGCTGCCTTACGAGGAGCAGCTTGCCATGAAGGCGTCACAGGTAAAAAAACTGATCGACGACGTCATTGTACCGGAAAATACAGACTACGAATTCCTTGGAATCAAGGCGAGCCCGAGACAGCAGGAGTACCGGAATAAGATGGAGTTTTCATTCGGTGATGCGTACAAGGGAGGACCACTGGCACTCGGCATGCACAAGCGCGGCAGCTTTTATGACATCGTGGATGTCCCGGAATGCCGGATTGTAGATGATGATTTTCACACGGTGCTTACAGTGACGCTAGACTATTTTAAAGAGTGGAATCTGCCGTATTATCACAAACTGCGCCACACCGGATATCTGCGTCATCTTCTGGTGCGCAAGGCGGTAAAGACAGGGGAGATCCTGGTGGATCTGGTAACGACGACACAGATAGCAGAAGGGGGGGAAGCGGCGCTTCTTGCCGGATGGAAGGATGTGTTGTGTGCTGCCGCCTATCAGGGAACGCTCACCGGTGTGCTTCACACCCGCAACGACAGTGTGGCGGACACCGTCACAAACGAGGGTACGGATGTGCTTTTTGGGCAGGATCATTTCTATGAAGAACTGTTAGGACTTCGTTTTCAGATTACACCGTTCTCCTTTTTCCAGACGAACTCTCTGGGCGCGGAGGTGCTCTATGAGACGGCGCGGGAGTTCATCGGGGATGCCCTGCCGAGCGGAACGGATGCGGATGTCGCGGAGCATGGAAAAGTCGTGTTTGACCTTTATTCCGGAACCGGTACGATCGCGCAGATGCTCGCCCCGGTTGCAAAAAAGGTGATCGGCGTGGAGATTATTCCGGAGGCGGTCGAAGCTGCGAAGGAGAATGCAAGGTTAAACAGTCTTACAAACTGCGAGTTTATCGCGGGAGATGTGCTCAAGGTGATTGATGAGATTGAGGAGAAGCCGGATTATATCGTGCTCGATCCGCCGCGTGACGGCATCCATCCAAAAGCCCTGGAGAAAATCATCCGCTATGGTGTGCCGCAGATGGTGTATATCTCCTGCAAACCGACCAGCCTGGCGAGAGACCTTGAGGTGCTGCAGGCGAGGGGGTATGAGGTGAAGAAGGTATGCTGCGTGGATATGTTCCCGGCGACCGTGCATGTGGAGACGGTTGTCTTGCTTTCCAAGGGCGAGGTCGACTCGAAAAAGATTCGGGTTGAGTTCTCTTTGGA
>ULQI01021365.1_pt1 | contig 20725 bp, 20 predicted proteins | sample 1954261 | NCBI WGS metagenome assembly ULQI01 (sample SAMEA4835650, study PRJEB28245) | human gut metagenome | biome: gut microbiome; material: fecal sample | place: Denmark | collected 2008 | reverse complement strand
TCGGCCAAACTAGCCACGATGTAGGTCTTTTTGCAACCTTCTTTCTTCATCCGGGTATATTCTTTATACAGACCTACATAAGGCACGTCTTCCATGCGGATGCCGGAGTTCAACATCCATTCAAAGGGTGTTTGATATAAATTTAAGACATCAAAGACTGTCATAATTTCCAATTTTGAGATATATTTGTATTGCCAATCACATAAAACGAAAACGACGCATCGCGACCAGAAGGCATATAGCCCCCGGTTGCGCGGTGCGTCGCTTTGTTTGTTAGTATGTGATTGGCGTCTTTACTAACGAGCCGGGGGCTTTCTTTTCTTTCCCCGGTAGGTATATAATTTACGGGTTGTTCAGGTTCCCGAATTCAGAATCGCTATAGGGGGCGTCCTGGATTTTCGTGTATGTGGACATGGTGAACTCTGAAAACATGCCGTTGCGATCTATGAAGTCAACACGTTGTTTGAGGTATTGAAGTTCTTCGTCAGTCAAAGCTATATCTGTTGTTTCCGTTATGGCCGCTGCATCGGTAAATCCGATATTGATTTGACCACTCCCCATATCCTTGATAACGATACGCTTCTGATCAACCTCCGAGATCGCTATCTTACTGTCTATCGATACTTTCAGTTCCATGTTTTTTCTCGTGTCAAACTGTGGTAACACGGTGTTGAGTATTAATACTCTGTCTTTCAATGTCAGTTCCATACTTTTTATGTGTGCATTCTATTAAATATATACCAGGTACTATTAAAATATGCAAACGTTGCACAATCACCTTTTGCCATATCAAAACCGTCTATCTGGTTTCCGTTATTGTCCACCAATTTCGTATCTGCGCTTTCATGGGTTATGCGTATTGACTCAGTGGAATGGCGAGTAACGATTACATGGATAAACACGACAGAATTATAACCAATTTCAGACCAAGATTCTCCGTATTCGGCATGTACCGTCCCTATCTTTGCAGTTAATGTAGCTCTTGATGGAAGATATACATTCAAATATGTACTTGTTTGGAAAACAAATGTGTCCATGTAGCCAATATCGTTTATTATCGCATCGCTTTTGGCACCCGGCCTAATATATCTTGCAGCCGATACAGGACCATTAACCTTTAATCCTCCAGTACAATAAAGTGCATAATTGCGCCTTCCGCCATGAACATCTATGACAGCCCCATAATTTATATCGTAATGGGATGTTGTGTATTCGAGACGCATCAAAGCACTTGTTCCTCCAAGTGTCGACGGCAAAGTATTCAAGCCAAGGCCAGCCCATTTACCGGAAGATGAAAACCCTAAAAACGCACTATCGCCTGAGGAATGAAGAAAGAACTTCGATGATGATTCACCTGAATAGCGATTATCCGAGAACAATCCTCCACTCTCCATCCTGAGTCCTCCGATGTAGGCATCCCCATTTTGATAAACTTTAAACGGGGCATTTGCAGGCGTTGCATTACCGGCCCAGATCCGGACAGAGTTTCCGGATGTTCCATCTCCCGACAGTCCGGCAAGTTTTTCACCGTTAGCATTTGCGATATAGATGCTTCCCCGGCTTTCTACATTTCCGTTGCTTTCTACCCGGAATGTCGGATCAGTGGGTGGTTGCCCTTTCGCCCCGGCTGTTCCTCCCGACCAAATACGGATTGTACCGGAAGCAGCCATTCCACCTGTGCCTCCGAAAGCGATCGCACCCGTAGTTATAAGTCCGCCGTTGACCTCCGATATTGTATTGTCATATTTTGAGGCAAGAACCCATTTAGAACCGCTATATCTATAGATATTCTCCCCATCCACCCATAAGTCATTTGTCCGCATACCCGATGTTGGAGCCGTCGTTTGATAAAATACCCTTGCCTTGTTATTTGCAGTCAATTGGGCGTTGTTGGCTGCATTCGACGCATTCTCTGCATCCGTCAGGGCATCATTTACCCCATCATACAACGGTTGAAGGTTAGGACGGTCAGAAATATTGTTGTATCCGGTTGTTCCAGCCTTGAATACGATCTTCCCGCCGATTTCTCCCATTCCGAGGTTGAAATAGCACTTCCCGTCTGTCGAAATGATGCGGTCCACCGTGATACGTCCCGGTAGTATTTCCGTAAACCCGTACACCGTGGCGAACGACCGCACACCGTCGGCTTGGCTGCCTAATAAACCGACCAGAAAGTAATAATTGCTGCCTTCGTCCATGTCGTGCGGTTCTTCAGACAAGATAAACTCGCCGACCTCAGAAGACTTGCCACATTTGGCGTACAGGTAAAGCTTCCCGAAGTCGCCCAGCGGCGGACTGGTGTAGGCAGGTAGATCCCAGAACTTATATTCAGAAACGGCATGGCTGCCTTTTATTTCCGAGATGCCGATCGTCATGTGCTGAAGGATCGCTTTCGGGGCGGTGAACAGTTCGGTCGCATCGTCATAGACAAAGTCCGGATCGACTTTCCGGGGATTGGTCTTGCTGTTCACGAAGCGGAATTGCAGGTTTTCATGCCCGACCAAAAGGGACATGGTGCGCACCCAGACAGGATCGATCCCCTTGGTGTAATCTTTAAACGCCTTTTCCAACATTTCCTGTGCTTCAATCGTATCACGCAAACGACGCTTGGTGTAGTGCATTGCATCGCTGTGGCGGTCGTCATTGATCACCTCGTTGCTTTCGATCTTCGACAGATCCGAGGAGACAAAGCCACCGACCGGCACATTGCTTAGTTCCAGTCCGGGGCTGTAGGGCCTATTTATATAGTCCTTTACAGCCGTGATGCGGATACGGACCCCTTCTGGTTGGAACTGCGGGTCATCAAAGAGGATGTAACCACCCGGAACCAATCGGCCACCGATCTCTAACCATTGCGATTTTGCCCAAATACCATCCAGCTCACCGGTAAAGGCAAAAGATTCCTCTTCCTTGTTGTACAGACTTCGGGCAGCTTCACGGAACATATCCCATGACGCACCTGTCTGTGTGGCATCGTTGCAGACGTATGCCTGCGGCAGCGAGATGTTGAAGACCGCGTATGTATCACCCACGGCCGGACAGCGGTTCGGGTTCGGTATCGTGCCTCCCTCTTTCTCGACAGGCACCAACTTAAACCGTCGGGCTGCATGGTCGTAACCGGTCAAAGCGTCAGATGTCTGCTCGAGGTCAAATTCTTCTCCAGTCATCACACCCGACTGGAAGATAATCGTTGCCGTTTCGCCCGGTATTCGGCATTTGGAATAGTCCAAATCTGCCGGAATCGTGTTATCGATGATATCATAGAGATGCTTTTCAGCATCCACCACAACTACCTCGGACACCGTGCCCACCCGTGAGGGGTAGATGTGTGAACAGTCCAAGCTGTCCTCATTGTTGTTGGCCAAAGCCCGGTCGGCTCGTGTAATGAACATGCCATCCTTGTCGGTTTTATAGCGTCTGCCCTCGTATTCCAATTTCTGGGATTTCGGCAGCAGCAGACAGGAAGCTCCGTAGGCTGTGCGGTCGATGTTACGCTCGCCACCCTGCACATAGAGGATGGAGGTGGGCGGTTTCTCGCCCTGCAGCTTACGGCCGACACCGGTTTTGAAGCCATTTCCACGGCCGTAGGAAAGGGGCAGCGGATCGTCCTTGAACTTCTCTACCTTGCCGAAATTGATAGTCTTGCTGACGATTTCGAATTCTGTTCCCCACTCATCCGCAAAGCGGTTAAGCGCATCCAAACAAAACTCATGGCTAAAGGCCAAGGTCTTTTCCGGTGCATCGATACAGGTCCCAATAGACCATCCACCAACTCCCGATTGGTTCATATTATCAATCAAAAGCTCCAGAAAGAAGCGGGGTTTTCCGGTAAGTTGGAATTTCAGCTTTCGGGGGATGGCTGACAGGTGCTTGTATTTGATGGTATCCAACAGTTCCCAATAGCCGCCAAAGGTGGCACTGTATTCGAGATTGCGAGTGCCATGCTTTGTCAGATCCTCCGGTCTCCAGAGCGTATATCGCTGACCTTGATAGTCAACATAGCTGTAGACAGGTATTTCTACATGTTCTGTCAACGAGAACACAAGATTGACCTTGTCGCCCTGCCGGATGGCCCGATAGCGATAACTGGCATCATCGACTGGTATATCGAGAAGTATTTTCCCTGTCTTTTCAAAAATGATCATAGCTCATTTAATTAATTGCTTAACTTTGTTTCCGGAGACCGTCGGTCCCCTAATTTTCTTTTTTTTACAGCCTCCAATCTGTGATAGCCTGGAGGCTGTTTTATTATTCTTTCGCCACCGAACATTTTATATCTCCATTTGTTTTAAAAGAAAATACCCAACCTGGGGTTGGCGATTATCAATAATTTTTTCTGAATATACATTTGCTGTCTTTCTGCTGTGACAGCCCAAAGACAGTGTCACTAATTTATTAATACGGCCTTGCAGGCGGAGTGAAGTTTGATGTCCAACGGGCAATATTACTGATGCGAAATTCGTCAATCATACCGTTCAGATACAATCCATAATCCCGATATTTTCCGATCATTAAAGAACTATAGTACCCTGAAACCATCGTTGATGTGAAACCAGACGCATACACTCCATTTACATACACTTTCCAATATCGAGATTGTGACCTGACGATCGCAAGATGAACCCACTGATCCCGTGGCATCGTAAAATAGCATATTGCATCCCCTCGGGTTCCACCATACTGCAATCCAAAGAAAATGCGTCCGTCAAATTCCTCCATTATATCAAAGCTGTAACTTCCACCACCATCGCCTTTTGACATTATACCGTTTCTCACACCACTTTTCAGTTTAATCCAAAAATCGACGGTATAGTTTGGATATAGGGACTCGTTTATGGCATTCGTTCCACTTACCTTTACATACCCGTTTCCTGAAAACGAAACGCAATTCTTGAATTTTCCCACTACATAGGACATATTACTACCAACATAAGGCTTGCCTGAGACTTCATCTTTCAATGATCCATCAAAATGTAGCAACAGCAAAGTATTCTTGTCTACTTTCTTCCGTCCCATCATCGATCTTATCATACCAACCTCCTTTCCTCCGAAAGTCGGTCAGATACTTTAGTTAAGAGGTGTTTACCCCCCCCATTAACATTTGTAAACAATTATTTCTCATGACTTTATCTCCTATTTTTTAGTCGTTAATATCTTGTTTCATCTTTTTCAACGGCAGATCATTCTTCGTAAGCCCAATAGCGGATCAGGACAGTGCCATCACCGCCGTTACCGTAAGTACCACAACCGCCACCACCGTAACCGCCACTTTTTCTATTGCCATTTCCAGTTCCGCATCCTTTGTCGTAATCGGATTCTCCACCCATGCCCCCATTTATATTTCTGTCTGAACCACCACCTCCGGCATTTCGTTTCCCAGTAGGTTCGCCAAAATCGCGGGTTGTATGCCTTTGACCCTTTCCTCCGCCATATAGGGAACCAGCTGGATAGAGAGAGCCATTTTCATTGCGGCTGCCGATTCCGTTAGATCCATCAGAACCCGCTTTAGCCGTATCTGAATCATCTCCTGCTCCGCCACTTCCGCCGTTGCCACCAGTATATGCTCCGGCATTACTTCCGCCTGGATAACCATTACCCGCACCATTTCCGCCATTAGCTCTATAACTTGAATTTAAGAATTGAGAGTATCCACCGTTGGGGGCAACTTCAGAATACCCTCCAATTCCTCCTTTCCCAACTGTTATCGGAATTGACTGACCCGGTGCAACAGAGATAGCATCACCGTCTCTCCATCCGGATGTATCTTTTTTGAAGGTTTTAGTATAGCCGCCACCTCCACCGCTTCCATTATGTCCTGCACCCCCTCCTCCGACAAGAAACACATCAACCTCCCTACATCCTTTAGGTACGATCCAGGTATAATTCCCAGCAGGATAGAACCTCTTGGTGAACAACTGCAACTTCTTCCGTCCCATCATCGACCGTCTCATCTACGCCCTCCTTTCTTACGATAAGAGGTCGTAACTTCTTTATTTAGAGAGCATTTTACCCCCCCCCGTTTAACTTTTAATAACATAACCTGTTTCATTGCTTTACCTCCTGTACAATTGTGGGCAAGTCTTTCAAGTCGTTCGGATAACCTGTAACGGTTGTCAGAATGCAGAGATAGATCACACCGTATTGTTCATAATATTTGTCTTTCTCGAATGCCATACCCTGCACGTATGGAATAGGATCATCAAGCGTGCCTGCGTGCTCAGCTTCAACGATCTTATACAGTGAAGCAGTTTCTATGCCCGGTTTCCAGTCGGCTTGCAGCTTGTGCTTTTGTATCACTTCAAACAAAGTGTCGCTTTCTCCTTCCACTACTCGAAGCCGGAAGCCTATTTCAACTTCCTTGCCAAACTCTGCATCTTTCTCACCCCAAATGGGGAATAAGACCTGCATCTCCAACGCTTGGCTGGCTGTGAGAGACACGCTGTTCATCATCGCACGGGCAAAGGTCACTGCCTGCGCTTCCGGGGATTTAGCGATTGCCTTATCTGCCTTAGTTTGCAAGGCTGCCGTTGTTGTATGGATCATTTCAGGATAGCCTTTTACCACGATAGCTTCGACCTCCTCGGCTGTTTGGGCGGCATCGATACGGGATAGCAAGCCGTCTGTCACCTTGGCGCACTGCTCCGAATAGTCCGCTATTTCGTCAAGAGCAACCATTAAGATATTCGAGGCGTAAAGATGACCGCCTACTTCGACTTCTTCCTGCCGGCCACACTTATCCTTCACTTGCAGAGTGTTCGAAACGTATGCGTCCTGTTTATCAATATAATAATGATGGATGTCTTTGTCGTAGATTTCCTGCCGTTTGGCATCACGGGCACGCCAGAGCAGTTCTTCCGGTGTCGGCTGTGGTTCCGGTGTCAGTGCCATATACCAACATTCCAACGGGGAAGCATCCGGATAATCGTTATGATACTGTTCCTGCTCTTCGTTGAGCAGGAGGTAAGCACCCTCTTCAAACTCTTCGGGAGTGGTGCCTGTCTTGTAGGATACCGGAAGAATGTCTTCGGTATTCCAGAATTTGATGTCTTTTTGGATGTATAGCATATTATTACTCATTAATAATCAATAAGCAGACGGTTATTTATATCATAATAAAACTCATTATTGATTGCTTCATAAAGGCAGATTTTTCCTTCAAAATCTTTTGCAGGATAAAAGTCTCGTATTAAAATGTCTTTATCCCAAATTTTACAGCCATAAAACTCAATATAACAAGCAGTGGAATATTGGGGAAAATCAGTTAGACTACCTCCTGTGCTATAAACAGATCTTCCAAAAATCAGAATTGGATAACTTCTATAATTGCCAAAAGATCCTAATGAGGCTATTTTATTTCCATTGATATAGAACCCCTTACTCTTATTATATAATATTGTTTGCCGGGAAGTAAAAGATGCAGGCATTGAAACGGAAAGTTCATTATATCCCCCATATCCGTAATACCATCTATTATTCATAAACACTACCCCGTAAATATTTCCATCATATTGCCAAGAACCAAAAATCGCCTGTTCATTCGTACTATCATAACCCCTAAAATCGATCTGAAACGCAATGTTATCACCGACACTAACACCAGTATCAATGCCACTTTTATTTGACTTTACATAGGGCAGTATAGTAACTCTGCGATTCCCCGTCATCACCCGTCTCTTCATCTTTCACCTCCTTTCCTTTTTACACCCTTACAACCATAATCCCGTGTTCTTTCTTAATCGAAACGCCAGCTGTCTTGCCGGCTTCAATCTCAATGCTTGCCTCGTCCGACTGCCAGCCTGAACCGTTCGGGATGGGCTGGGTAATGGTAGAGCCTGTGTTGTTCTTAATCGACAAATAGAACTCCTGCATCTCCGGGACACTGTTTATGTCGGCAAAGTTGATGGCTGCCGGGTTGTTTGCTGCGTAGGCAAATCGTAAGTTATACGGCGAAGAGGGAAGCTGCCCGATGTTGGATACGTCGATGTATTCCTTCAGGCGGAGTGAATCGGTTACCTTCTGCTTCTCCTCGTTGCTGTAATTATTATCCGTATGGACATACGCGGCATCCTTGACCGTGTGGTCGTCATTCTGAAGCTGGGAGAGCTTGGTCGGGATGCTGTTCTGAACATTCGCGATGCTCTGATTCAGCCCGGCGATAATCCCTTGCAACGTCTGTGTGTCCTCCACGCTGGCAAGGAAGGCAATGATCTCGTTGAACGATTCGATGGCACTCGATGCGTCACCCGAAACGAGCGTGTTGACTTGCTGCTGCAAGGCTGTCAGCGCGTTCCTGATTTCCGTGTCGTCGTAGCTTTCCCCGTCCTGTCCTTCGGCTACCACACCCGTATCCTCTTCGCCTATTTTCCAATGCTTGGTTTCCGGATCGATCGAAGGAACCGGGGCATCGTTTCCCCGAAGGTTCGGGGTGTCGAACTTACCTTCAGCCGTCGTGATCGTCAGGATATAGGTCGTGGCATCATTCGTTTTAACCGTGACCTTCACCTCCTGCATGACGGCCGGCAGCTGGGCAAACGTATGAACGCCATCAGCCAGCTTCATGTTGAATTTACCGTTTTCCAAACGTTCAAATAACCAGACTGATGCAGGATAGACGGTTACGTTATCGGCCCATTCGGCGGTCGTCTGTTCGATCTGTTGATAAATAAATGCACCTTTCTTACTCATTGCTCAAATATCCTTGTTTTATCGTTCGTACTGATTCATTGTAATAATTGGCTCCTGTCAGATAAACATTACCGGGCAAGGCTGTACCGCTGCCGGATTCCTTCCACGAAGCTTTTCCCCCGGCAAGATCATAAAGCCGGTAGAATACATATTCGCCATCTTCCGCTACACGCACTTCGTCGCCGATACGAAAGTTGATGGTTGTACCGTCGGTATTGACATAGCTCAATGTCTCGGCAGTCGGTGCCATATCCAACGTCGGGATCTCCGGTTTGTTCTTGATGTAGTTCTTATTGACAGGATCGATAACGTTCCAGTCGGGTTGCAGTCCACTGATGACTCCTTCGGCGGCTTCGGCTGCACGATTGGCGCGGTCGGCGGCTGTGTTGGCCTCGCCGGTTGCCTGTTCAGCATCAAGGATAACCTGGGCTGTCATCTGTTCCCGTTGTTCTTCCTGTGCCTGACGGGTTGTTTCGTTTGCCTGGCGGGTTGATTCCGATGTTTCCCGAAGTTGTTCTTCGACGATACGGGCTTTTTCTTTTTCGGCACGGATTGTTTCGGCTGAAATCCGTCCCTGTTCCATTTGGACTCGTTCCTCTTCCTTGGAAATGCGCTCCTGTTCAGCCTGATCACGGTCAACTTCTTCGGTAGCACGTGCAGATTCAGCCTGATCACGCAAGTCCTCCGCATTGATACGTTCCTGTTCCGACTGATCGCGCAAAGACTCAGCCGCAACACGAGCCTTCTCGGCTTCAACACGCTTACCTTCCTCGGTGACGCGGTTTTGTTCTGACTGTATCCGGACAAGTTCAGCAGCTGCACGCTTAGCTTCTTCATCAACCCGGAACCCTTCAGATAGTACACGATTACTTTCTGCTTCCTTACGAGCAATTTCAGCATTGATACGCTCCGTTTCAGACTGATCGCGTAATTCTTCCGCATCCTCGCGCAGACTTTCAGCAGAAGCACGCGCGGCTTCTGCCTCGACACGCAATTTCTCTACTTCAACACGCTGTTTTTCAGCTTCGACACGAGCTTTTTCTGATGCAATCGCATTCTTTCCAAACTCTGTTAAATCCGCCTTTAATTTGTCGATACCGTCAGCCGCTTCTTGTGCTGGTGCCTGCAAAAGAACTATCCAATCGTCATACGTCTTGCCGGGATTCTTATCCTGCCATTCCTGGAAAGCCGTATTGCCTCTGAGCGATTCCATATCAGCCCAGGCGCTTTCATTTGTGACGCGATCAACGCCAAATGCAATATATTTTGACAGGTTCCCGTCCGGGACCTTGTTAAAGTCCGTGACTTTTTTCTTCTCTATTTTCGACATGGCTCAACATCTATGCAGTATTTACCATCCTGAGAAACAATAAGGTTCCCTCTTTGTGAGGCAAGAAGGTATTCGACACCATCGATACGGAATACGGTAAATACCAAGGTTAGGTTAAAACTTATCATTGTAGGCGCAAGGCTGAGCAGCTTAAAGTCCGTAGCCTTGCTGTAATAGCAGGGAAATTCGTTTCCCATATAGTCGACGTACAAGGAACGTTCCCCCGGTTGAATCAGCGCACCGAAAAAGGCATCATAGCAGTTCCACATCCGGTTCATGTCCGCGGCCTTTATACGGCATTTGAACACCGTTTCTTTACTGTTAAAAACAACGTTTTCCGGATCATATATTTGGCCGTCGACAGTTGAAACCTTTCGTGTCAGGTTCTGTTTGACCGTCGGCATTTTCTGGAACGAAGACATGGATTCATCGACAACGACACCGTAATCGGCCAGGTCGACGCCATCCAGTTCAAAAAGGGACGGCCGGATAACAAGGCCGGAATCGGGCAAGCTCAAAGCCGGCCTCACGGGTTGGTCCTCTATGAAGTTCAATGAAAAATCCGTTGCCCCGGGATATATCCTGCATGTTTTCTGGCTGTCCAGACGCAAGGCCCATTCCCTTTCAAGTGAAGGGATACGGAACGTATGATATCCCGGAGCCGATAAATGTTCCAAAAACTCACCGACGTAAATATCCCGGCTGGCAAGAAAAGAAATGCCGATTTCCTTTTTTTCCAGCTTTGGATCGGACAAGTCAACTTCAACGCCATCTTCTTCCGGCCAGTCGTTCTTTTCCGGTTCAGTCATGGCAGGAAACTTTAAAAGATCCTTATAACCGCCTTTGACAATCCAGACGCCAAAGGCATCATAAGCGTTCTGTCCGTCTATAAAAAAATTCCCTCTCATGCCGCTTTTCTTAAAATTAATCCCTTATTCAATATTTCCTGAAGCGTACGGCGTGTACCTTCCATATCGTTCTCTATTTTTTCCAGGCGTTTGCAATGGGACGTATTTTCCTCGATCCGTCCCAGTACACTCAATCCTTCCGTAATCATTGACTGAATCGAATTTACCCCCTGACAAGTTTTATCCGCCATCTGGAGCAACGCGTAAAAATTACCATTAAGTTCACTGGCACTTTCCTGGCTCATGGATGCTATACCCTTGGCTGTCGCCTGTCGGCTGGCTCCCGTTACGCCGGAAATATCAAGTCCGGTAATTTTCTCGGCCTCTTCCAATTGCCGGGCCGCATTTTCTATGACTTTGTCATATTCTGCCTTCAATGAGGCGATTTTATCCTCTGTCAGACCGCCTTCACTGGCCTGGGCAAATTTCTCGTACCATTGGCGGAGCGGTTCTTCCAAGGCTCTTAGCTTTATTCCCTGCAACACGGCATTGTTCAGCATTTCCTCAAAGCAGTCCGCAAAATCTGCCGCTGAGCGTTTCCCTTCGGCAAATCCCTGAAGTATGCTGTCCGCGATACTGTCAGAGGTGGTTCCCGTCCAGGCTTCACGCATGCTCTCGGCCTGGTCGGCGAGCATCTGATCAATGTCCGCACCTTCTTCCTTCAAGGCTTTAAGCTGTTCAAACAACTTTGCGACCTTTTCTTCCAGGCGGCCTTCCGTATACAGTTTTTCTATATCGTCATAGCTCTTGCCTGCCAGGGAAGAATATATATTCCATGTTTTGGCCTTACGGAACCATGTACCGTGTTTGTAACCTTTTCCTGAAATGAACTCTTCCCCCTGTAATTCGGTCCATATCTTTTCATATTCTTTCTGAACGTCTCCTGATTGCTGTTTGAGTTCGGTCGTAATGCGTTTGTTGTATTTCAGGGATGTTTCTCCTATCTGCTGTTCCAGGCGTAGACGCTCCCGGATCATCTTCTGGTACTCTTTTTCCCCTTCCATAGCATTGTCATAGAACTTTTGGTTCTCTTCACGGGCCAGACGGTTCATTTCCTTGACTTTCTTTCCCATGGAAAAAACCTTGCTTATGCTGCCGATGACACTGGTTACCCCTCCCAGGATATCACCTGAGGCGAAGCGGGCCGCACCAGTGGCAACACCTCCCAAGGCCGATGCAAGTTCCATTGTCTGTTCTGCCGCATATCCGGCATCATCACCGAAGATATCACCGATCCCGCCCGATATGGTGGAAAGGGAGGAAAGCACTGACTGTATTTCTTCATCGATATTGTTCAGTGCCTCGGAAATGGCATTCTTATCGACTTTTCCGTCTTTACCCTTGACCGCTTTAAGAAGTTTGTTCCAATCGTCCCGGATCGCTTTGAACGGGCTGCGGGACCTTATTTCTTTTTCCAGACGGTTGATCGCTTCCTGGTATTCCTTTACATTCTCAGGTGTCCAGGTAGACGTATTAACCTCCCTGGCTTTGACCTGGAGTTCTTCCAAGACGGGCAGGGACTTTTTATCCAGATCGGAAAATATGGCCGTCCACAAATCGGAATCTTTCAACTCGTCGAATGAAATTGCCGATAAAGCCTTCTTTTTATCCTTTTCGAGCTGAATGAGTGCCGCATCTATGTCACTGCTGTTCGTTTCGGTCCTTTGGGAAGAAAGAAAACGGTAATCCGCTGTAAATTTTTCTTCGATTTTCCGCCTCTGGCTGTCATAGTCCTGATATTTTTCCAACATTTTTTTTAAGACATCTTCCTTTGCCTTATCCGCAGCCAGTGCAGCGTTATCCTTGGAATCATCTATTTCCCGCCTGATCCCTGAAGGCAACTGGTCCGTTGAAGTCGTTTTCGGAGTAAATTCCAGCCCCTTTTTCTTCCAGTCGGGGTTTCCCATTTCCCACTTCTTTTTCTCCAGTTCCTGCTGTGCCTGTAACAAATTCTGTTCATATTTCCGGATAGAGGACAATTTCTGTTGATACTCCAGGTCGATCTGTCTTAATTCCTTGGCCGTCCCGTCTTTCATCCTGGCTATTTCCGAAGCCTGGTTTTTCAATTCAAGTTCGCTTTTTGCCTCTGCAATGGATTGCTCCCCTCTTTCGATCTCCAGAAGGCGCATGGCAGCTTCCGCCTTGACAGCATTGGCCTTTTCCTTTTCCCGCTGTTCCTTGCTCATGCTCCGGGTCGCTTCTTTCCCTTGCTTGTCGTACGAATCATACGCTTTAAGGGCGGCTGTGGCTTCCTCTATGTTTTTACGCGCCTCTTTATATGCGGTAACCGTTGTTTTGCTTATACCGGTAGTTTTTCCAGCATCCAGTAATTTTTTCTGTTCCGCAGATATATTTTCCAGTACGGATTCCGCCTGTTTCTTTACCTCTTCCCAGTATCCCTTGTTTTCTGTGATCGCCTTCTCAGCCTCTTCCTTGTTAAAAAACGGGTTATACTGCTTTTGGATATCCTTTATCTTCTTTTCCGATTCCAGGTAGCTTTTGATATAGTCTTCGAGTGATCCATAAAAATCACTGTCTATTTTCATTCCTTTCGTTTCATATTGTACTTTTCCCAGGACCGTGCTCCATGTTTTTTGGAAGCCCATCCCGGCACGCTCGGACTCTTCCGTCAGGTCCATGATATCGGCGATCAGTCGGTCTATAAACCCCGTGTCCTGGCCTTTCAGTTCGTTACGCATGGAGGTTAAAGCCTCCGCTTGTGTTTTGAGCGCCTTGTCCGCAACTTTGCTTGTAGCCGAAGCCTGGGCTTTAGCCGCCGCGTTTTCCCTGATCGATGCGGTAATCCGTTTATAAGCGGCGTTCACTTCATCCAGAGAACTTTTTTCCGACAACAAATTAGGAAGGTATTTCCCATACAGGTCGTTGATTTGGTTGATGGCCTTTCTCCGGCCTTCCGTCCCTTCCTTCGTCTTATTCAGCCGGCTGAAAACTTCTTCCAGCGACTGGCGTTCTTTCAGCAGTTCCTCGTTAAATTCCTGCAAACTTTCGGTTAACAAGCGTTGCGACTTGTTTGCGGAGAACAAATCCCGTCCCCAGGAGATTATATCTTTCCCGTACATGGAAAGCATGGTGATGGCAACGACTAATGCCGTTTGCCATGAAATGATAGACGATGCGAGTTGCTTCCATACCGGGGTGGCCGCCTGTCCTTCTGCTTTGAGGAGCGCATATTGCTGGCGTGCCCGTTTTACATCGTCGATCAGGATCGGCATGTTATTCGATATGGCCAGAAAAAAGGTATTCACGCCCATGGTCAGCGAGGGAAGTTCCCTCGCCACCTGCTGGACGGACATGTTAAGGCTGTTAAATGTGGTTCCTCCGGCACTGCGGAGGCCGGCCAGACGACTTTCTGCCTGGCCGATCTCCTTGTCAAGGTTTTGGATTTTTGTAAGTAGCTGACTGCCCGCTTCCCCGTCCCGGTCGGCTTTACTCATGGATCGGTAGGTATCAACGAGTGACATCATACTACCGCGCAACGAGTTCAAGGAACCGACTGCCTCTTTTTCCTTGCCGATCCGTTCGTTTAAAGTATGTGTCCCGGTAATGATCGCCTCACGGAGCTCATTTTCCTTTACTACTAATTTGGCTTTGGTTTCAAGATAGGCTGCTGTCGATATGTTCCCCTGCACCCTGCTGTTATCCAGGGATTCTTCCGTTGCCGATAATTGCCGGAGGGTATTGATGTTTTCCTGAATGCTGACAGCAAGACGGCGGTTATTTTCGCTCATGGAATTGAACGTGTTGTCGCTGGACTCCAGCAAACGGCGGAATGTACTTTCCGACTCGTCCCGCAGTCCTTTGATACCCAACGTCACTTCCTCGACTTTTTTGTCAAGGTCCCCGCCGAATTTATATGTAACCTGTACTGTCTCGTTCATAACGTTTTTCAAGCTAAGCCGAGGAACTCCAGTTCCTCCTGTTCGGAACTGATCAGTTCGCCTTCTTCTAAATCTGAGTTTTCCTGTTTTTTTCTGGTTTCTCCGGTGTCGCTAATCATGTTAAGTATCACGCACCAAGGAATTTCATACATGATTTCATGATAGGTAAAACCGGCCTCCATAATTTGTTTTATTTGTCCAAACGGGCTATGGGGCGGAATAAATTCCACCGTTAACTCCTCGTTTCCTCCTGGCTCAAAACCGGACTGGTCACGCTCATCAGACCGACCGATTTGATAATACTGGCGAAATGTTCACCGCCTGAAAGCAACAACATGATCTTTGCCAGTTGCGCCATGCCGAGCGATGTCATGTGATTTCTAAGATACCAGGCCAGCAGCCGGCAAAATAGAAAATTCGTTATTCCGCCCCTTAGCAGCCCTGTCGCAACAATACGGGAAACCCTCTTTCCATGTTTGGCGATGATGTGCATCACCTCATGCAGTTCCCCTTTTTGAAGCCTTGTCAGGTCTATTCCAAGGCGGGTGTACATCTTGCTGATCCTTAAAAGAGTCGCATAAACCGGAAGACGGAAATATGCCCGGATGCTTTTCTGCCCGAACTTTCGGAGCAGCCAGGGCGCCGGAATGTCTATCGCCACCGCATCATCCAGCATTGAGCCGGCCGCATCCGATTCACGAAGTCTGCGTCCCATTTTTATGCTCCTTCTTCCGTTTTGGGTTCACCCAGCTTATACACTTCATACGGACCGTCGTTCGCTCCGATCGGCGCCATTGCCTTTGCCGTGATTTCGATCTGGGCGATATCGGTGCGTGTCAGGTTCCATACGAAACGGGCCTTGACCTGGGCACGGGGAATGTCGATACATACGTTGTAAAGGCTAATGACCCTTACAGCCATTTCGACAGTGACCATGTCCTTAGGGGCTACGAACTTCTCGACACTGTAAGTCTTGCCCTCGACGGTGACATCTTCCGTTTTGGTCGTACCCCCGAAAACTTTTTTCAGCGTCTCGTTGTCCCATTCCATAAGATTCAGCTTCACCTGTTTCAACCCCGGTTCCGTCAGAACGGATTCTTCAGGGGTGGAACCGTTCTCCTCCGAGTAAAAATCCTGGGCGCTGTCTTCTTCCGTGTTGAATGAAGCTGTCCCTTTCAGCGTATTCCCCAATTGCAGGAGGTTCTCAGCCGAAGGCATTCCCCCTTCGGGATTTACATCCCCGAACATCGCTTTCTTGAGTCCGATGGAACGTGTCTTTTTTTTATCCATTGTTATTTTCTGATTTTGGTTATAAAATATGTCAACGTAAATCCTATTAAAGCCCCGGTCAAATAACATTTGATTTGCATCCAAAATGTAAATACATCCGGTTCTTTTTGGCTTTCGTATTGCTCCAGCGTATCACGTATACGCACCAGTGCTTCCTGCTGGCTGTAGACCAGCGCCTGAAGGCTGTCGCAGGAGGCGGAAACCAGAAGTGTCCCGTCTTTTACGCCGGCCTTTACGGTAGCCTTGCCTTCTTTCTTCTCATAGAAGGCTTCTTCGGGGAGCCTACGGAGGCTGTCGATCGGTATCTCCATCCTGGCCAGGCTCGACGGGATTGTCGCGAGCGTGACGGATACCTTTTTGTCCCATCGGAGACTGTCCGCCCCTTCTATAGTAGAAGTTCCCTTCGTGCTCCTGCACGAGAATGCGGACAGGGCAGCGATCATAATGGCGACAGACAACAATTTTGTGCAGCACCATTTCCAGAGTGTCTTTAAGTTTCCAAAATTCTTCATGCAGTTCTATCAGTCTTTCGTTTTGTTTTAAAAGTGACTCATTGTTTGATTCGGCTATTTCCTGCCATACCGCCCGGGTATCTTTTACCAGTTGCGCTTTCTTTAGCTTGCGGGTCTGGAAAAACAACAGGACACCCCAAATCCAGCCACTGGCGCTAAATACCGTTTGCAGTATGTCCAGGAAATGGTCCATCGGGAAAACCTCCTTCCTTTATGAAAAGTACAGTTCCGCTTCCCGACGGCGACGGCGCATCAATCCCGACAGGGTGACGCCTCCCGCTTTTACCCATCTTAGAAATTCGCCCCGGATATTGGGATTGCCAGGATTCGCCTTCACGCATTTAAGCAGCGTGGAGGAAAGGAATTTCTTTCCCCCCAGATTGAAAACGAATGATGCAAGCGCATCGAACTGGTTCTGGTTTACCCCCGGACATTCGCGGTTTATGACCGCTTCCACGTCTTCCAGGTCCTTATCGAGGAAATACTCGGCACGCCTTTTATCGATCCGGTCGCCTTCCTTTACGCCTGCCGTATGCCCGTAACCGATAGTCAGGACTCCGGCGGGGCAACGGTAAGCCTCCAGGCGCAGCGATTCAAATTCCCGGATCAGGGCTTTTCCTTTCTCCGAAGTCTTCACGCCTTAGCGCCTCCTGTCGCTTTGAACCAATTCTTGCCGTCATATCCGACAGTCACGGTTTTACCCGCCTCTATGTCAAATGCTCCGATAGTGATCACATTTGCCTCTTCCGTGGCCTTATTGGCTATGCTCAAACGCGCACCCAGAATAACGCCATCACCGGTAATGCTGTAGGTTGCAGCGGCCTCCGGCGTGATCTCGATCTGTCCGGACGGACTTTTAAGCGTAATGGTCGTACCGCTAAGTTCCGCATCTTCCACCTCCCTGGAATCCAGCAGGACGACTTCTTCACCCCAGGCGATATTCGTGTCCGCCTTCATCAGCATTTTAAAGAAATACTTTTCACCGGCATTCGTCACTTTATCGATCTGGATCACGTCCATGTCGTCCACAAGGTTGACGGCGGCCCAAAGGTTCGTATCGTAATCCATCCCGCAGACGGTGGCCACTATGAGACCTTCCGGCCATGAAGAGAGCGGAACGATACGGATGCCCTTGTAGCGCTCAACGTTCATGTCCGTATAGTTGGCCCCCTTGTTGGGCTGCTGGGTCAATTCTTCGTCATACTGGTCGAAATCCGTTACGCTCATCAGGATTCTAAGTCCCGGATTGCTTCTCATGGTGGTCGGAATGGAGTCCTTCACGGCTTTCAATTTTTTCAGCATGGACGTTTCACCGGAAACCACATAGATGACGTCCTTGTCGCTTAACATACGGGTGACGATGCCGTTAAAGAGGTGGTCGTCGTCATCGCCCAGTATGCCATTGATGAAGTGGAATCCCAGTTCGAATTTTACCTGTTTGGACATTTCACGCAGCAACGCGTTTTGTCCCTCTGCCGGAAGCTCCGAAAACACGAGATTCCCTTTCGGTTGCCATTTACGCCAGATATTTTCAAAGGAACGGGGATTGAACTCCGTGTATGCCATGAAGTCCACCGGAATCAAGGCGCGTTCGTCATACGTGAAATCCCCCTTGCTGTCCTGGCTGGTCGGCATTTCCTTGCGCTTTTGAAGCATCTTTCCCGTTTTCATGCGGGGAAGGAAATACGCTTTCTCCACACCCGGTTCCATGTGGATCAGTCCCTTCTCTACTAATTCGTTGCTTGTTGCGGCCCGGGTAAGAAGCATTTCAAGAACTTCACCCGCATAGTTGGTATTGGTTACTTTAATCATCGTTTTGTTAAGATTTTAAGTTGTCTTTGATTTGTTTCATTCTGTTTTCCCATGCGGAGATTTCCCCCTCTTGGGTAGTCTGGATATCGTCCAGCACACGGCGGGACGGTTTCAAGGATTTAAGCACCGCCTCCGCATTTTCCGGATCGGATACTAAAAGGTCCTGGTACATCTTTCTCTGGTTCTCACGGATACGGCCGTCTTTTATGGCTGCGTCGACCAGGGCGTTCCTTTTGGCTTCGGCCTCTTTCTCCTCCTTGTCCTTATACGTTTGGAGGGAACTTTGAAGCTCGGTGATTTGGGCTGTCAAGCCGGATACGCGTCCGGCCTCCGTTTCCAGGTGTCCGATGTGCCGGAGCATTTCTTCGTCACTTGCCAGATTGGCGAATGACGGTCTCTTTCTTAATTCGTCTGTAAACATTGTATTTGGGTTTGGTTTTAAACGGTTTTGGAAAACATGATATATTTCTTCAGGGGAAGAGGCCTCTTCGACGGGTTCCGTATCGTATATGCCATCGATCAAGCCTTCCTTTAAGGCTTCTTCCGCCGTGAACCAATGGTCCTTCCCGTCAAAAAAAGAGTTTTTGATCTCTTCCCGGTCCTTCCCGGATTTCGCGGAATAAATATCGGCCAGGGTCTCTTCCAGGGATTCCAGCTCGTTTATGCAACGTTTATGGTCCTCCTTGTTCCCGTAACATCCCCCCGATACGCTATGTACCACCATGCGGGCGTAACGGCTCGCGTATACCGGCTTTCCGCAGGAGGCTATCACGCTGGCTATGCTGGCTGCCACGCCATCTATATATAATGTAATGTCCGAGCCACTGTTTCGAAGCGCGTTAAATATGGCAAGTCCGGCAAATACGTCACCTCCCATGGAGTTGATCCGGATATCCACCTTCTTATAAAGGGCGGTCAGTTCCAGGAACTCCCTGACGATATCCGAACTCCGTATCTCATCCGTACCGCTACCTATGTCACCGTATAATAAGATACAGGCCGTACCTTCCTCGGAAGCTATCATGTTGAAAAATTGCTTTGCCATTTGCGTCATGTTTTGGTGCAAATTTCCGGGCAAAAAACCACCCCTGCAAATCGGCTTTTTATCATGCCGCTCCTGCACGGGTATCATGCCGCCACGCCGCCGTATCATGCGGATAAAAGTTGCCGGAGTCTTATATAAAGTCGAATTTTGAGGAAAATTTCATAACCAAAATCAACATTGAAAATGACAGATTTAACCAACCAACAGAAAAGGGAATGGGCTAAAGTCCTGTATATCCGGGAAGATTTAACCCAGGCGGAGATTGCCGAAAAGGTCGGAGTCAGCCGCCGTACGATCATATCCTGGTGCGATAAAGGGAAGTGGGCCGAACTGAAAGTCGGTATGACCATGACCCGTGAACAGCAGATCAATAACCTGCACCGGCAAATCGCGGAAATTAACCAGGTCATTTCTGCCAAGCCGGAAGGAAAACGGTTCGCGGACGCATCAGAGGCCGCCACTATTCAAAAACTCTCCCAGGCCGTTGACCGGCTGGAAAAAGACGCCGGCCTCAAGGACCTGATTTCGTCGGGAATGCGGTTCCTGTCATGGCTAAGGAGCGAAGACATGGGCAAGGCCAAGGAGTTCGGCGTATTATGGGACACGTTCATTAAAACCACGCTATGAAGACGGAAGACAGAGAAGCGTTACGCAGGTGGGAAAATTATTTTGAGTCCTTGATGGCGGATGTCCCCGTCATCCATAAGAACCGGAAAGAAATGGATGAGCACAGGGCTTACCTGGAAGCGCACGTTTTGGAATGGATCACGTTTTTCTTTCCTGAATATGCAAAATATGAATTTGCCCCTTTTCATATAAAAGCGATCAGGCGGTGCATAAAAAACGATGAATGGTTCGAGGTTCTTTCCTGGGCGCGAAGCCTGGCAAAAAGTACCGTCGTCATGTTTATCGTGCTTTACCTGGTCCTGATCGGACGCAAGCACAATATAATGATGGTCAGCGCCACCCAGGGAGCGGCGGTCCGCCTGCTTGATCCGTACAGGAAAGAACTGGAAAGCAACCCGCGCCTGAGGGCTTATTACGGGGAACAAATCGGAGCAAAATGGACGGATGAAGAATTTATCACCAAATGCGACGTGGCCTTCCGGGCCATCGGCTACGGAAATGCCCCGCGCGGATCGAGAAACAAATCCTACCGTCCGGACATGTTGCTGGTCGACGACTTCGATACCGACGAAGCGTGCAGGAATGCCGAACGTATAAAAGACATGTGGAATTTTTGG
>ULQI01040355.1_pt1 | contig 20737 bp, 15 predicted proteins | sample 1954261 | NCBI WGS metagenome assembly ULQI01 (sample SAMEA4835650, study PRJEB28245) | human gut metagenome | biome: gut microbiome; material: fecal sample | place: Denmark | collected 2008 | reverse complement strand
AAGAATTTTAACGCAATCCCCCAAGGTTTCAGACTGAGCCTGTTTTGTTTTAGCTTGTTTAGTTGTTTCTTCGATGGCTTTTGGAGTTTTTGAATAAAAAGAAAACGCTGATAGCCAAGTTTGCAACTTAATTATCAGCGTTTTCTTTTTCGTCGGGGTAGCGGGATTCGAACCCACGACCCCCTGCTCCCAAAGCAGGTGCGCTAACCGGACTGCGCTACACCCCGAAAAACTTTTAACCGAACTCCCTCTTTTTTGTAGTCGGGGTAGCGGGATTCGAACCCACGACCCCCTGCTCCCAAAGCAGGTGCGCTAACCGGACTGCGCTACACCCCGCTACTTTTTTGAAGGGTTGTTCTTTTCAAAAGCGGTGCAAAGATAGGGAGTATTTTTTAATTAACAATAGCTAAACGAATGTTTTTTATCTATTATTTTTCAATACCTTGAATCTCATAGCTTTGCGTCTTTACTTTTTTTTCTTGGCAGAGATCAAAAGCATCATCGGACGCCGTAATTCATCTTTCATGCCCGGGATGGTATCCAGCAATCTTTCGTCCGGTTGTGGCTCTATAAGTTCGCATATCTCAAATCCGGTTTGAAGGAGTCCGTTTATATACGTAGTCAGCGTTTTGTGGTATTTGACAACTTCTTCGCCCAGAAAGATTGCTGTGCGCCTGCCTTCCGTAAAATAGCGATCTACCGGCCAATGGATAGGCTTCCCGTCCTGGTCGTAATGCCATTCCTGATTGCCATAGGCTGTAAATACCGGATGTTCTACGGAGAAGACGAAGGTGCCTCCCGGAGTCAGGCAGTTATTGATTTTCCGGCATATATCCGTAAAAGATTCGAGATAATGGAAGGTTAACGAACTGATGACAATGTCATAAGTATCCGGCTGGAAATCAAAGTCCTCGATAGCCATGCATTGGTATTCAATGAATGGAGAAGGATTCCTTTTCCGGGCTTCTTCGAGCATCTTCTTCGAAATATCAATTCCGGTAACGTGTGTCGCTCCGTGTTCTATCGCATAGACGCAATGCCAACCGAATCCGCAGCCTAAGTCTAAAACTCTTTTCCCTGCAAAATCGGGGAGCATTTTCTGCAATACATGCCATTCTCCGGCTCCTTTCAAGCCTTCCACCGAGCGGGACATTTGAGAATATTGACTGAAGAAATCGCTATTGTCGTATTTGTTTTCTTTCATAATTTAATAAGAGGATGAGTTGAATGAAAGCACAAATATATGATTTAATTTATATATTTATAGAAAAGGTATACATAAATCAGGGCAACCGTCTCAAAAGTTTGTTTCATTAGAGCACAGATTTGAATTAAATGCTACATAGTGAAAAATATCCATCATGCTATCATTCATTTTAATAGTATTCTCATTGTCAAAAGAATAAGTATGATAGATAGCTTTAAAAAAAGGTATCTATCATACTTTTACCAGCAAAAACAGGTTGTCTATCATCAATAGAATAGTCGAATAAAGGCCCTATATGCATAAGATAGCTTGTTTTTGTTGCAATGAATCCGTATAAATCCGATGATCACGGCTTAATAATCCAACTTTAATGGCGATAAGTTTATAGCCCACACCTGTAAACCGTGCAGCCCGCATCTGTAGGCTGTACAGTTTGCAGGTGTGGGCTGTACAGCCTGCATACGTGGGCTATATAAATACCACCATTCCCAATAGATTATTAAGCTGTCAAATACAGGTTATCATCCTATAAAACGTGTATCCCTATGCCTTTAAATGGGTAATCTCACCTAATACTACACTAAAAATAGACAAAGTATAGGCATGATAGATAGCCGTTTTTTTGCAATAAAAGTATGATAGATACCTTTTTTAAAGCTATCTATCATACTTATTCTTTTGATAATGAGAATACTATTAAAATGAATGATAGCATGATGGATATTTTTTCACTATGTAACTATTCAATTTAAATCTTGTATCGGAATGAACAAGTCCATAGTGGTATATTGGGGGTGTGGTTTCTTTGTACACGAATAATTTGTGAGTATGAACTATCTTTCAATGTTTTCTGTTCTATAAATAAGAATTTTAAAATGAAAAGCCTTATGAAAACAAGAAAACAAAAAGAAACAGGTGAAAAAGAAGTCCACTTGTTAGAGCAAAAAGGATATGAAAAAATGGTGAATGAGATTGTCCCCGTTCAACAGGCGGAAGTATATCGCAAGCCGACTCATAAAGCAGTCAAAGAAGCTGTTAAGGAGTTAAATCCGGATACAAATAGTCTGGGCAGTAGAGGATGATTTATCCTCTGCTGCCCAGATTAATCCATCGTATTAAAGGATCCGGAAGACTTTTGGTGGCTCTCATTTAGGGAAAGTAAGAATAAAACAGCTTCCTTTCCCTAATTCAGATTTTACGTTGATACTTCCGTCATGCAAAGCCATGATCTGTTTGCACAGGCTCAATCCGATACCCGAACCGGATGTTTTGGTAGTGAAGAAAGGAACGAAAATCTTATCCAAAACAGTTGGTAGAATTCCCTCACCATTATCAGATATCGCTAATGTCGGGTTGCCTTTAGAGAAAAACTTTATTTGTATTTCTTTATCTGCTTTCCGCTCGCACGTTTCGCGGGCATTTTTTAATAAGTTGATAAGCACTTGCTCTATCTGTGCACGGTCTGCATATAAATATAAATCGGATGCGGGCATTTCGAAATGAATATACTCTTCCGGAAATAATTTCTTTAAGTCCGTAAACAATTCGGCAACAGATACTTTGGTGCGGACAGGTGTCGGAATACGTGTCAGTCGCCGGTAATTCTCCACAAATCCCAATAATCCTTTACTTCTTCTGTGAATAGTCTGCATGGCTTGCAACATGATAGAATACTCCTTTTCTCCGAGTGATTCGGGGATTCCTCTTTCACTTAATGTTTCCGAAAGAGAGATAATAGGAGTGATGGAATTCATGATCTCATGTGTCAATACACGAATCAGCTTTTGCCAGGCTTCCATTTCATTTCGTTCCAGTACGGAATGGATATTCTTTAAACTAATTAGCCGTTGCTTTTTGCTTTGTGTGGCGAACGCACCTTGTGTGACAAATGTGGTGCAGGAAATTGCCATTTCCAGAACGATGCCATTTTGCTCGATGCGAATAATGGATATGTCATTACTGGTAGAAGCCTCTTGAAGAACTTCCGGAAGTTGTGATAGTTGCCCCAGATGAGTGACTGCTGCCTGATTCATCCATTCGATATGCCCGGTTACATCGGTTACGAGTACGGCGGTATCTACTTTATTCAATAAATTCTCGTAATATTGATGCTTGATTTCTTCTGCCAATAGCTTTCCCCGAAAGTCCTTTAATGCATTAGATAGTTCCTGTGCCCACTCATCCATCATTTTATTTTTAAAAGGAGGATGAAGATTCTGCGTTATATCGTTGTATCGGAGTCCATCCGTTAATTGCCGTAATAAGGCGATTTGTTTGAACTGTATTCGGTAGAGATGTATGCCGACGCCTATTAGAAGGAGAATACAGACGGTAGTACTGAACCATAACTGCCTTTGATACAGCAGACAACTGCTAATGGAAAGTAGAAAGATAACTATGATGTGCAGAATTACTTTAAACTCAAATCGTTTCATAAGCCTAATTTTTCAAGTTTGCGATATAATGCAAAACGGGTAATTCCTAAATATTCGGCAGCACGGGAGATGTTTCCGTTGCTGATTCGGAGTGCTTTCTCAATGGCCTGTCGTTCTAGTTGTTCGAGATTCAGTATCACTTCTTCCTCTTTTTTCTGTTTGGACGTGGTGTGAAAAAGAAAGTTTTCAGGTTTCAGCATGGAGCCGTCTCCTAAAATTACGGCACGTTCTATCGTATGTTGAAGTTCCCTTACATTTCCGGGCCATGCATATTTCAGCAGTTTGTTTTTGGCTTCCCGGGTCAGTCCGTGTATTTCCTTTTTATATTTACGGGTATAACGGTCCAGAAAGTGATCTGCAAGCAAGATGATGTCATTGCCACGTTCACGGAGTGGAGGTATATGTATTTCAATCGTGTTGATACGATATAATAAGTCCTGACGGAAATTCCCGTCTTCCACCATCTGACGGATATCAGCATTAGTGGCGCAGATTAAACGGACGTCAATGGGAACGGTTTGCGTACTTCCCAAACGACTGATTTGCCTTTTTTCGATGGCAGTCAGTAATTTGGATTGCATAGGAAGTGATAGATTGCCAATTTCATCCAGAAATAAAGTCCCGTTGGTTGCTACTTCCATTCGTCCCGCTTTCGATTTCTTGGCATCGGTGAAAGCGCCTTTTTCGAAGCCGAACAGCTCACTTTCAAACAATTGTTCGGGGATACTTCCCAGGTCGATCGTGACAAAAGGTTTGCCGTATCGTGGAGAACAACGATATATTAGTCGGGCAATCACGTCCTTGCCTGTACCGTTTTCTCCGAGAATTAGTATATTGGCATCTGTATTACTTAGTTTATTTATCGTGGTAAACACTTCCTGCATAACAGATGATTCTCCAATAATATCATTCTCCGAAGTATTCTGACCGCTAAGAACTTCCACTTGTTCTTTCAAAATGCTGACTTCCTGTTGTGACTGACGCAATAGCATTCCTGAAGTAAGCGTAGCCAGCAATTTATCCTTTTCCCAAGGCTTGGGAATAAAATCAGTAGCACCAGCTTTGATGGCCCGAACAGCTTTGTCTGTATCTGTATAGGCAGTCATGAAAATAACAATAGCCTGTGGGTCAATCTGCAATATCTGCTTTAGACTTTCAAATCCCTCTTGTCCGCTGATGGCATCCCGGCTGAAATTCATGTCTAATAAGATAAGATCGGGATGAAAGGTGGTCATGAAATACTCGATACGGTCAGGGGTAGTAGCTACTTTTATTTTTTCCGTATAAGGTTCCAGTAACAGGTTGAGAGCAAAGAGCACGTCCTCGTTATCATCTACTATAAGTATCTTTCCTAATTTGTTCACTTCTTCCATATCTTATAATCTATTAGATTCCGGGAGCAAAGATATGGATAAATCTCATGTGTTGTGTGTGCGATTGCGCACTAATTTTGTGCGTATATGCACACACAATCAACTGAATGGATATTGATAAATTGTTGAATGATAGTGATTTATGCAAATGGCACATCTTTTGAATGATGAATAACAAATAAAGCCAACGAATGAATCTGAAATTAATCTTCATATATCTCGGACTATTGTCGACAGAATTATTGATTGCTCAAAATCAAATTACAGAGTTATCATTGAAGCAAGTCATAGAAATGGCCCGTATGGAATCTCCCGATGCACAAACGGCACGTCACAGTTTCCGTTCTGCATATTGGAACTATAAATATTATCGTGCCAATTATCTACCGTCTTTAAGTTTGACATCCGATCCGAATCTGAACCGTGCCATTAATAAGATAACGATGGGGGACGGTTCGGTAAAGTTTGTCGAACAAAATTTATTGAATACGGATTTAACCTTGAATCTTTCACAGAATTTATTCTGGACTGGTGGTTCTTTCTTTCTTGAAACCTCTGCTCAACGTATGGATTTATTCAGCGAACATAAATACTCATGGCAGACTTCCCCTATTATGATAGGTTATCGCCAGTCTCTTTTTGGCTACAATAGCCTGAAATGGGATAGACGGATAGAACCTGTACGCTATCAGGAGGCAAAGAAAAGCTACGTAGAGACACTCGAACTCGTATCAGCCAATGCGATTCATAAATTTTTTGCCTTGGCCACTGCCCAAAGCGATTACGATATTGCTTCCTTTAATTATGCCAATGCCGATACACTTTACCGTTATGCACAAGGCCGTTATAATATAGGTACCATCACAGAAAATGAAATGCTACAACTGGAACTCAATCGTCTGACGGAAGAGACGAATCGCATGAATGCCCGTATTGAAATGGATAATTGTATGCAGGAACTCCGTTCTTATCTCGGTATTCACGAAGACCGGGATCTGCGTGTTCTTGTCAGTCCCCAAGTTCCGGATTTCAGTGTGAACCTGAATGAAGCACTGGTTTTAGCTTACGAAAACAGTCCGGACATACAGACGATGGAAAGACGCAAACTGGAAAGTGAGAGTGCAGTTGCGAAAGCCCGTGCCAATGCTGGCCTGAAAGCAGATATCTATCTCCGTTTCGGATTGACGCAGACTGCTGACAAACTGCCCGAAGCTTATCGAAATTTGTTGGACCAGCAATACGTGAGCATCGGCATTTCTCTTCCTATCCTGGACTGGGGGCGTGGAAAAGGACAGGTACGAGTAGCCCGTTCCAATCGTGATTTGGTGTACACACAAGTAGAACAGAGCCGGACAGACTTTGAACTGAACGTCCGTAAACTCGTCAAACAATTCAATCTGCAAACGCAACGTGTCCGCATCGCTGCCCGTACAGATGAAACAGCCCAACGAAGAAGCGAAGTGGCACGCAAGCTCTACTTATTAGGTAAATCTACTATTCTTGATTTGAATGCCTCCATTTCAGAGAAAGACAGTGCTCGCCGTAACTATATTTCGGCTTTATATAATTATTGGAGTTTATATTATACACTCCGTAGCATGACACTATATGATTTTGAGCGAAATACGATGCTGACAGAAGACTATCATCTTCTGATTGAATAGAGAACAACGAAAAGTCAGTAAAGAATAGAAATTGAACCATAGCTAGTAGAAACTTGTAAAACACCAGATAATTTCATGGATATAAAATTAGAAAAGAAACCGTGGTACATTCGTTACAGATACTATCTGATAGGAGGGATATTATTTGTCGCCTTCCTGATTTATGTGATTACTTTGTCTTTAGGTCCCAGAAAACTGCGGATAGATGCCGAAGATATACAGATTGCAGAAGTGAAAGTGTCTAATTTTATGGAATATGTGGACGTGGAAGGGCTCATTCAGCCTATACTAACCATCAAGATCAATACCCGTGAAGCAGGAAGTGTGGAAAGAATTGTCGGTGAAGAGGGAAGTTTGCTTCAACAGGGAGACACTATTCTTGTTCTTTCCAATCCCGATTTGCTTCGTAGTATTGAAGACCAGCGCGACGAGTGGGAAAAGCAAATGATTACCTATCAGGAGCAGGAGATTGAAATGGAACAAAAAAGTCTGAACCTGAAACAGCAAGCCCTTACCAACAACTACGAATTGGAACGCCTGAAAAAAAGCATTGCTCTCGACCGCGAAGAATTCCAGATGGGCGTGAAGAGTAAGGCTCAATTGCAGGTAGCAGAAGATGAATACGGCTACAAACAGAAAAATGCAGCCCTGCAGCAAGAGAGTCTGCGGCATGATTCTGCCGTTACGATGATACGCAAGGAACTGATCCGTAACGACCGGGAGCGGGAACGGAAGAAGTATGAACGTACTTGCAAACGGTTGAATAGTTTGGTGATTACAGCTCCCTTGAAAGGCCAGCTTAGTTTTGTAAAGGTCACTCCGGGGCAACAGGTTTCCTCTGGTGAAAGTATTGCTGAAATAAAAGTATTAGACCAATACAAAATCCACACTTCACTTAGTGAATATTACATTGACAGGATCACCACCGGATTACCGGCTACAGTGAATTATCAGGGAAACAAATATCCGCTGAAAATAACAAAAGTGGTCCCCGAAGTGAAAGACCGTATGTTTGATGTCGATCTTGTCTTTACAGGAGATATGCCCGATAATGTACGAGTTGGCAAGAGCTTCCGTGTGCAGATTGAATTGGGACAGCCGGAGCAAGCACTCATTATTCCGCGAGGCAACTTCTACCAGTCTACAGGCGGACAATGGATTTACAAAGTAAATACATCAAAGACAAAAGCAGTCCGTGTGCCATTGAGTATTGGTCGCCAAAATCCGCAGCAATATGAAATAGTAGAAGGTTTACAGCCGGGAGATTGGGTAATTACAACCGGATATGATACCTTTGGGGATGCAGAAGAGTTGATTTTGAAATAAACACATATAATTTATGATTTTACATTATATAAAAGTAGCATTTAGAAACTTGTGGAAGTACAAGGCGCAGAATATAATCTCTGTCATCGGATTGGCAGTAGGACTACTGTGTTTCAGCGTATGTATGTATTGCAGCCGTTTTGTAGAATTCACCAATCATTGTTTTGATAATTATTCCCGCATAGCAGAACTAAATTTTTATAATGAACAGACTGGGGATTATTTTTCCGGTACACAAGTAGCGTTATCCGAAGAACTTCGTACTTGGGCTATGGGCGAAGTGGAAGCGATTTCCTGTATGGCATATTCCCGTGAGCGTTCTTTTCTGGTTGAACTATCTTCGGATAAATCATTGCCATACGATCTTGAAATCATGGAAGTAGATACCCTATACGATAAAGTCTTTACTCCACAAATAGTAGTTGGTAGCTGGCAGACAGCAAGTCGGATGCCGAATGCCGTTATTATAAGCCGGTCCACTGCCATAAAGATATTTGGTCAGGTGGAAACTGCCATTGGCAAACACCTGACTCTAACAGAACGGCTTTATACTTCTCCGGACAGTACCCCGAAGGCAGGAGGTATTGTGTACACAGTGCAAGCAGTGATGGAAGATATTCCGCTGAACAATGGTTTTAGTTTTATGTGTCATATCGATGCATTGGTTATCAACGATAGTGAAGGACTTTTTCAGAGTCCGAAACGTAATGATATAACGGGGGCTCGGACATACGTTTTGTTATCTCCGCAGGCTGGCATTACCGATTTCGAAAAACAATTCTCCAAGCGCGACTATACTTATATCTTACATAACCAGACTTATACCGTTATTGCCCGCTATATAGGAAACCTATCGCAGGAGAAAGGTGCTTATATTTTGGGATGGGTCACCGGAATCGTCGGTACATTGATATTGCTGGTCGGATTGATTAATTTCTTTCATTTTCTTATCGGCTCTTTCCTGAATCGCACTAAGGAATACGCTATAATGAAAATGCTTGGTGCTGACTGGAAACGGCTGTTCTGCCTGTTATTAATACAATCTCTGATTGTCGTATTTGCATCCTCGTTTCTGGTTGTATGGGGTGTGGAGCTGATTGGTGATAGAATGGATTTTTCTTTACCAGGTCTCACAATGAATTTCCCTTCTGAAACACTTCTAAAGCATATTCTGCAATACATTGTTTTGCTTGTGTTACTTTGTGTGGCAGTCTGCTTGCTCGTCTCTGTCCGTATTCGCAGATTTTCCATACAAACAGGTATATATGGAGGCCAAAAGCGTCGTGGGAAACAATGGGGACGTAACTTTATGCTTGGCATCCAATTTTTAATTTGTTGGGTATTCGTAGCGCTGACCGCCAGCCTGTTCCTACAATCGGGAAAGATGACTGAAACCTTATTCCATACGTTAAGTCAGGAAGATAAAGAAGCGATTCTTAGTATACCGCTGGACTATTCATTCCTAGAGAATAAAGAGAAACTAGAAATGGTGGAACGTTTCAGGCAGCATGCCGGTGTGAAAGATATTTTGTTATCTGACATATCCTATACTCACGGAGTATCCGGAAACTTATTAATGACGGAGAAGGGAAATGATAACTCTTGGATTGATATCAATGTAATGTGTGTACCATTGAATTTCTTCACCTTCATGAACATTCCGATGACGGAGGGTAGGACGATCCGGACAAAAAAGGATCTCGTAATGGATGAAGTTTGGCAGAAAAGACAAAAGAGAGATATCATCGGAATGAACTTCTACGACTGGACCAGTGATTTTACCGTCTGTGGAGTATGTGCCCCCTTTCAGACAGATGTACATAATCATAATGGCGGATTTGCTTTCACGCTTTATGATTCTTCCGAATACGTAGGGCACTGCTATGTGAAATGTTATCCCGAACAGCAAAAAGAAGTAATTAAATGGATTGAGACTATCCGTCGTGAAGTGCTGCCGGAGAATATTCCCTCCCAAGTACGTACATTTCAGGATGATTTGTACGAAGTGCAGGCACTGGAATATATCCTGAAAGACATCATCTCATTTTTTGCAATTGTAAGTATTATCATTACCCTGTTGGGAGTGTATTCCAGCATTACGCTTGATACAGAACGGCGCCAGAAAGAAGTTGCCATTCGCAAAGTGAACGGAGCTGGAATATGTTCTATCATCTGGTTATTTGCACGTTTGTACCTGATTTTGCTGGTAGCGACTGCCGCCATCGCTTTTCCGCTCATTTACGTGGTATTGCAACTGTGGAAACAAATGTACACCGTATTCTTTAATGATGGAATATTATACTGGGGAAGCATATTTGGAGGAGTAACCTTATTAACAGTAATCACCATTATTTTTAAAATACTGAAGATTGCGCGTATCAATCCCGCAGAAGTAATCAAAAACGAATAAAAATATAATTCTAAAACAATACAGTTATGATTAAGACCATTAACTTACAGAAGATTTTCAAAACGGAAGAAGTAGAAACTTGGGCGTTGAATAACGTCAGTATCGAAGTGAAACAAGGCGAATTTGTAGCCATCATGGGGCCCTCCGGCTGTGGTAAGTCAACATTGCTCAACATTTTGGGGCTGCTCGATAACCCGACAGGAGGGGAGTATTACCTGAATGGAACGGAAGTCTCTCGGTATACCGAATCGCAACGTACCAGTCTTCGCAAAGGTGTGATAGGGTTTGTGTTTCAGAGCTTTAATCTGATAGACGAGTTGAATGTATACGAAAACATCGAACTACCTTTACTCTATATGGGTATTTCCGCTTCCGAACGGAAAAAGAGGGTAGAGGCAGCTATGGAGAGAATGGCTATCACCCATCGTAGCAAGCATTTTCCGCAACAACTCTCCGGTGGTCAGCAGCAACGCGTCGCTATTGCCCGTGCCGTCGTGGCAAACCCTAAACTGATTCTGGCTGATGAACCGACCGGTAATCTGGACTCCAAAAACGGTAAAGAAGTGATGGGACTGTTGAGCGAACTGAATAATGAGGGAACCACCATCGTCATGGTGACCCACTCACAACATGATGCCGGTTATGCCGACCGCATTATAAACCTGTTTGATGGACAGGTGGTGACTGAAGTTAGTATGTAAACATAAGTTGTCGATAAAGAATATATCATGATAAAACACTATCTGAAAGTAGCCTTTCGCAATCTGATGAAATACAAGACACAAAGCCTTGTCAGTATCATTGGACTGGCAGTCGGCTTCACCTGTTTTGCGCTATCGGTATTATGGATTCGTTATGAGATGACTTATGATACTTTCCATAAAGGGGCTGAACGTATTTATATGGTACGTGCACATTATACTGATATTCCGGAACATATATCCAATTCAACTCCTTACCCTTTGGCAGCCTATCTTCAGGAAAAAATGCCGGAAATAGAAGCAAAGGCTACTACTTCTGTACATCAGAATGTGAAAATCCGCATGGAAAATGATGAGTATGAAGTAGTAATGGCTGCGGCAGATTCTGCTTTTATGAACTTCTTTCATATACAGTTACTGAAAGGAACTGTCAACTTCTTGAAAGAAAATAATCCTGAAATTGCAGTAACGGAAGAGTTTGCCAAAAAGCTTTTTGGTAGTGAGGATGATGCTTTGGGAAAAGAAGTGGAGGTAAACGGACGTTCCCGTCAAATAGGGGCAATTGTGAGTGGATGGTCCCGCCATTCCAATATTCCGTATAGTGTATTAGTCGCAGCCAGGCACAGTCCTCGATGGAAAAGTGGTCCTGAACAATTATTTATTCGTGTTCGTGCAGGGATGGATATGGATACATTCCGGAAAAAAATAAGTACCATGGATCTTTCAGATATTCAAAAAGAGAGTGAACTTTCGGATCTTCTGATAACCCGGATTTCAGCTTTGCGTTATTCTGATTATGTTTCCAAAATCGATGTTGTCATTTCCTTCAGCTATATTTTCTATTTTTCCTTAGCTGGTGGATTAGTTATCATCTGTTCACTATTCAATTACCTGACTCTTTATATCAGCCGGCTTTATATGCGCAGTCATGAAATGGCACTTCGTAAAGTGAATGGTGCCAGTCATAACGCTTTGTCCGTTCAATTTGCCATTGAACTGTTGATGATTTTGTGCATAGCTTTGGCGGGTGGATTATTGATGATAGAGATAAGCATGCCTTATTTCTTGAATTTCACTCAAATAGAAGCTGATTCGTATTATGGGGAAATCATTCTATATCTTCTGATTGTAATCATTCTGTCTTTCCTGTTTGCACAAATACCATTGTCTTACTTTCGTCGCCGGACATTGCAGGAAGCAATAAAAGGAAAGGGGGGATCTGCGAGACCTTACTTGTTTCGTAAGACAGCCATTGTGATACAGTTAATAGTCAGCCTTGTTTTTATCTTTTGCACAGTAATGATTATGAAGCAACTTTACTTCCTGAAGAATACTGATTTAGGTATGGAGCGTCATAATATAGGTAACGTTGCCTTATGGAATGGAGACATCAAACAATGGGAAGAGAAAATAAAAGCTTTACCCATGGTAACAGAAACGTTGCCTCCCTCATATTTCCCGATTATTCCTACAGGTCCGATGATGTATATCGAAATAAATAATTGGGATGATCTTCCCAAAATATCGGAGGAATCTCTCACTATCGGTATGATGCCTGCCAAAGGAGATTTTTTTGAATTTTACGGCTTGAAGTTATTGGAAGGTGAGTTTATATCAGATAAGAATCAAGGGAATGATGTCGTGATAGATGAAAATACATGCCGGAGATTTGGTTGGAAACAGGCCTTGGGAAAAAGTTTCTATTATGAGTGGAACGGTCAGCGTAGTGCCTATAAAGTTGTCGGAGTGGTAAAGAACTTTAGTTATCGCTCTCCTACAAGTAAACCGGGGCTTATTGCATTTCAACATCCCAAGGCACAGGAGTATCTGCTGAATCGAGCCAGTATCCTTTTTAAATTTAGAGAAGGTGCCTGGAATGAATGCCGTGAAGCAATAGAGAAACTGTATAAAGACGAATTTCCAAATGCTTATATGCGATTGTTTAATGAAGAAAAGGAATATGATAAGTATCTCCGCTCCGAAGATGCATTGATGAAATTATTGAGTATCGTATCATTGACATGTGTTATCATCTCCATATTCGGAGTCTTTTCATTGGTTACTTTATCGTGTGAACAACGTCAAAAGGAAATTGCTATACGTAAAGTGAACGGAGCACAGGTCTGTCATATCCTGCGTATGTTTTTCCAAGAGTATTTGTTGTTGATGACCATATCTGCCGTTGTTGCATTTCCGATAGGATATGTGGTGATGAGTCATTGGATCGAGAGTTATGTAAGACGGACAACAATGGATGGTTGGATATATATAAGTATTTTTGTTGTCGTAGCAGTCATCATTTTACTTTGTATCATTGGACGAGTGTGGAAAGCGGCGCGACAGAATCCGGCAGAAGTAATCAAAAACGAATAATAAAATAACAATATCATGATAAAACACTATCTAAAAGTAGCCTTTCGCAATCTGATGAAGTATAAGCCACAAAGTTTTGTTAGTATTATCGGATTAGCAGTTGGCTTTACTTGTTTTGCGCTATCGGTATTATGGATTCATTATGAAATGACTTATGATAATTTTCATGAGGGAGCCGATCGTATTTATCTGGCAGGCAGTAGCTTTCGTCTTTATGGAGACGGATTTACCTATAATTCATCTAGTTTTCTAGCTGATTATTTGGCAAAGAATTGTCCGGAGATAGAGAAAGTATGTCGTATCTTTTATGACTGGAATGAAAAAAAGATTAAGAATGAGGATGTTGAGTTTGTGGTACGACGTATAGAGGTAGATTCAAATTTCATTTCAATGTTCAATATTAAAGTATTGGATGGAGATAACCATCTACAGCTAAAAAAGGATGAAATTGCTATAACAGAAAATACGGCAAAGCGAATATTTGGGAAAGAATCTCCGATAGGTAAACACTTGATTTTAGAGGAAAGTAACGAAGAAAAAATAATCGTTGCAGTTGTAAAGTCATGGGAAGGACACTCTTTGTTTTCATTTGATATATTATTGCCATTTCATGATACAAACCCCAATTGGGGGAACCAACGATGCCAAACGCTTTTTCGTATTTATCCCAACTGTGATATAGAAGCATTGAAACAGAGGTTGTCAGAATATGAAGTACAACAAGATGGTCATAAATATCCAAATTCTACGCTTATTGCTCCATTATCCACATTGCGGAGTAGTCATCCGAGGGAAGATGTGAATGTGAAGTTGAATCATATTCGTCTTTTTGCATGTATTAGTGGTTTGGTGATAATTTGTGGAATATGTAATTATTTAACAATGTTGATAACTCGTATCCGGATGCGTAAACGTGAGTTAGCGTTGAGGAAAGTCAATGGTTCATCAAATGGTGGATTACTCACTTTACTTCTTACAGAACTTGTCTTATTACTAATTTTATCTTCAGGAATAGGACTGGTATTGATAGAGCTTATCCTGCCCACTTTCAAACGTTTGTCACAAATTGATGAGGGTACTTCATCTTTTTATATCGAAGTATTTGTTTATATACTATCATTGATTGCCGTGACAGTTGGTTTTGCATCTCTGCTTATACGATACATCAGCAGGCGAACTCTACTTAGTAATATAAACAAGAAATCCAATCTTCATCTCTCCGGCTGGTTTTATAAGAGTAGCATTTTATTTCAGTTGTTTATTAGTATAGGCTTTGTCTTTTGTACTTTGGTAATGATGATGCAACTTCATTTTTTACTAAATACTAGAGAACTTGGAATAGAACGGCATAATGTAGGAGCTGTTGTTTATTGTTCTGAAAATATCCCTTTCAAAGAAATTGTGAGTCAGATACCAGAAGTATCAGAATGTTTGAATGGTTTTCATACACCTATTCCTAAGATGTTCTATTCAACATATAGGGTAAAAGAATGGGATGGAAAGACCACTGATGGTGAACAATGTATTGATTTGGAAGATGAAACAATTAATCAGGACTATGCCGATTTCTTTGGAGTTGAGGTGCTGGACGGAAGCATGCTGGATGAAAAGGATGGAAAAAATATGGTTGTTATAAATGAAGCTGCTGTGAAAGCTTTCGGATGGACACAACCGATTGGAAAGAAAATTGATAAATTAGGAAGGCATTATATAGTGAAAGGGGTTATTAAAAATATTTCATATAATGCCCCAATACACCCGGTAGCCCCTGCTATGTTTTTTTTGCCGGATAATATAGGCAGAGGAGGTATTATATTCAAAGTGAAAGAGGGAACTTGGAATATTGTTTCTGAAAAGATAAAAGCGGAAGTGAATAAAGTTAATCCAAATGCAGAATTGATGTTGTCTAATATTGAAGAAGTTTACGACGCTTACATGAAATCAGAGAGAACATTGTGCAAACTGTTGAGTGTGGTTTCTGCTATTTGTATATTAATTGCGGTATTTGGTATATTCTCGTTAGTGACTTTATCCTGTCAGCAACGTCGTAAAGAAATAGCTATACGCAAGGTAAATGGAGCCAATATAGGAATAATCTTGAATCTATTCTTTAAAGAATATTTATTTTTACTTGTACTTTCATCGTTCTTTGCTTTTCCGCTAGGATATGCTATGATGAAGCATTGGCTTGAAAATTATATAAAGCAAACACCGATGGAATGGTGGTTATATGCAGTTATATTTATAGGAATGGGCCTTGTCATTTTCTTAAGCATCATCTGGCGCGTGTGGAAAGCCGCCCGGCAAAATCCAGCAGAAGTACTCAAGAGTGAATAAGATAAAATAAAAGTCTGGCACATTGATTTGTGTCAGACTTTTATTTTATTCACTTGATATGAGTGATTTATTTTTCGTAGATTATAAAAGATCCAATGCTTTAAATGCCTTAACTAGCTTTTCTACAGCACGGTCTATTTGATCTTTTGTATGAGTAGCCATTAATGCTACGCGCACCAAAGTATCTTGTGGTGCACATGCCGGCGGAATAACCGGATTGATGAATACACCTTCATCAAAAGCTAATTTGGTAACCATAAACGTTTTTTCCGTGTCACGTACGTAAAGAGGGATGATAGGTGATTCTGTTGCACCGATTTCAAAGCCAGCTTCACGGAAACGTTTCAATGCATAGTTGGTAGCTTCCCACAACGCTTCAAGTCTTTCCGGTTCATTTTGGATGATGTGGAGAGCTTCGAGAGCAGATGCAGTAGCAGCCGGAGTGTTGGATGCACTGAAAATATAAGTACGTGCGTTGTGACGTAACCAGTTGATGATAGAAGAATCAGCAGCGATAAATCCGCCGATAGAAGCCAGTGACTTGCTGAAAGTACCCATAATCAAATCAACCTCGTGAGTCAGACCGAAATGGTCGCAGACGCCACGTCCTTGTTTTCCGAATACGCCCAAGCCGTGAGCTTCGTCTACCATGATAGTAGCGTTGTATTTATGTTTCAAGCGTACGATTTCGGGCAAGTTTGCCAAGTCACCTTCCATAGAGAACACACCGTCCACTATGATTAGTTTCACTGAATCCGGATTGCACTTTTGAAGTTGCTTTTCCAGATCCGCCATATCGTTATGCTTATATTTTAATTGTTGGGAGAAGGAGAGACGACGGCCATCTACGATAGATGCGTGGTCGCGGTCATCGCAAATGATATAATCATTGCGGTCTGTCAAAGCAGGAATAACTCCGGAATTCACCGTAAAACCGGTTGAGAAGCAGAGCGCTTCATCTTTGCCTACAAAGGCAGCCAGTTCTTTTTCCAACTGAACGTGCAGGTCAAGCGTACCATTCAAGAAGCGCGAGCCTGCGCAACCGGAACCATATTTATGCATGGCGTTGATACCAGCTTCAATCACTCTTTCATCTCCCGTAAGGCCAGTGTATGCATTGGAACCGAACATCAACACTTCGTGTCCGCCCATTTCTACCTCTGTACCCTGCTTTCCTTCTATCTCACGGAAATATGGGTAAACGCCCTGTGCCATAAACTTTTGTGGCAGGTCGTACTTAGCTAACTTCTCTTGTAATAATCCCATGAATTATAATTTTTATACTCATACTCAGATCGTTCGCTGACGATCTTACATCCTTTTATCTTAACAAGTGTTTAAAAACAGGGGGCAAAGATAACAAAATTTGCTTTTATCTGTTCTTTTTAAGAGAAAAAAGTTGCTCTCGTATGATTAGAAACCTCTAATAGATTAAAATTTAAGATATTTATATTACTTTTGTCGTCTACAATCGACAAGAATAGCATGAACGAAAGAATGAAAAAAATAAAATTCGTCGTCAATCCTATTTCGGGAACACAAAGTAAAGAATTGATTCTTAACTTGCTGGACGAAAAAATAGACAAGGCGAGATACTCTTGGGAAGTAGTGTATACGGAAAGAGCCGGTCATGCAGTAGAAATAGCTGCCAAAGCTGCCGAAGAGAAAACAGATATAGTAGTGGCTATTGGTGGGGATGGAACGATCAATGAAATAGCTCGTTCGTTGGTGCATACTGATACCGCGCTGGGAATTATTCCCTGCGGATCGGGCAATGGACTGGCGAGGCATCTGCATATACCGATGGAGCCGAAGAGAGCATTGGAAGTGCTGAACGAAGGTTGCATGGATGTGATAGATTATGGTAAGATCAACGGTACAGATTTTTTCTGTACTTGCGGAGTGGGATTCGACGCGTTTGTCAGTCTGAAGTTTGCGCATGCCGGTAAACGGGGGCTATTGACTTATCTGGAGAAAACCCTGCAGGAAAGTCTTAAATATGAGCCGGAAACGTACGAACTGGAAACGGAAAACGGAGTCTCCAAGTATAAAGCCTTCCTGATTGCCTGCGGAAACGCGTCGCAATATGGAAACAATGCTTATATCGCACCACAAGCCACTCTGACAGATGGTTTGCTGGATGTGACCATTCTCGAACCGTTCACCGTATTGGACGTTCCTTCATTGGCCTTTCAATTATTCAATAAAACAATCGATCAGAATAGCCGTATCAAGACTTTCCGCTGCAAGCAGTTGTGCATCCGCCGGACTACTCCGGGCGTCGTGCATTTTGATGGTGACCCCATGGAAACGGATGCCAATGTAAATATTCAACTGATTCAAAGAGGATTGCGCGTGGTAGTGCCACGAGCATCGGAAAAGGACGCAGCCAATGTGCTCCAAAGAGCGCAGGAATATATGAATGGCATCAAATTGATGAATGAAGCCATCGTCGACAATATAACAGATAGAAACAAGAAAATATTGAAAAAGCTGACAAAGAAAGTCTGATAAAATAACGGATTACTGACACCGAATTACAAATTATTGCGTACTTTTGCGCAGTTTTGGTTCGATCAAAATAAAAACGCGAGTGATAATCGTTTAAATAAAAAATATATGTTTAGAACGCACACATGTGGAGAACTTAGAATCTCTGATGTAAACAAGCAAGTCACGCTGTCCGGATGGGTACAGCGCAGCCGTAAGATGGGAGGGATGACTTTCATTGACCTTCGCGACCGTTACGGAATTACCCAATTGGTTTTTAATGAAGAAATTAATGCTGAACTCTGTGAACGTGCTAATAAATTGGGACGTGAGTTCGTCATTCAAGTGACAGGAACGGTTAATGAACGTTTCAGCAAGAATGCAAACATTCCTACCGGAGACATTGAAATCATTGTTTCCGAACTGAACGTACTAAATACTGCCATGACTCCTCCGTTCACTATCGAAGATAACACGGATGGGGGTGATGATATCCGCATGAAATACCGTTATCTGGATTTACGCCGTAACGCTGTACGTTCCAATTTGGAACTGCGTCATAAAATGACAATTGAAGTTCGCAAATATCTGGATAGTCTGGGTTTTATCGAAGTGGAAACGCCCGTTTTGATCGGTTCTACTCCTGAAGGCGCACGCGACTTCGTGGTGCCGTCACGTATGAATCCGGGACAGTTCTACGCACTTCCGCAGTCTCCGCAGACCTTGAAACAGTTGTTGATGGTTTCCGGTTTCGACCGTTATTTCCAGATTGCGAAATGTTTCCGTGACGAGGACTTGCGTGCCGACCGTCAGCCGGAATTTACACAGATCGACTGTGAAATGAGCTTCGTTGAGCAAGAAGATATTATCACTACTTTCGAAGGAATGGCTAAACATTTGTTTAAGACTCTTCGTGGTGTGGAACTGAATGAACCATTCCAACGTATGTCTTGGGCGGACGCCATGAAATATTATGGTAGCGATAAACCGGATTTGCGTTTCGGCATGAAATTCGTGGAACTGATGGACGTCATGAAAGGTCACGGATTCTCTGTATTCGATAATGCGGCTTATGTGGGCGGTATCTGTGCAGAAGGTGCTGCGACTTATACCCGCAAGCAGCTGGATGCATTGACCGAATTTGTAAAGAAACCGCAGATTGGTGCGAAAGGAATGGTTTATGCCCGTGTGGAAGCCGACGGAACGGTGAAATCGAGTGTAGATAAATTCTATACGCAGGAGGTGCTCCAGCAAATGAAAGAAGCATTCGGAGCTAAACCGGGTGATTTGATTCTGATTCTGTCTGGCGACGATGTAATGAAAACACGTAAACAACTTTGTGAGCTTCGTCTGGAAATGGGTGCTCAACTGGGATTGCGTGATAAGAATAAGTTTGTTTGCCTTTGGGTGATTGACTTCCCGATGTTCGAATGGAGCGAGGAGGAAGGACGCCTGATGGCTATGCATCATCCGTTTACTCATCCGAAAGAGGAAGACATTCCGATGTTGGACACTGATCCGGCTGCTGTACGTGCAGATGCATACGATATGGTAATCAACGGTGTGGAAGTTGGCGGCGGATCTATCCGTATCCACGATGCGAAATTGCAGGCGAAGATGTTCGAGATTCTTGGATTCACTCCGGAGAAGGCAGAGGCACAGTTTGGCTTCCTGATGAATGCCTTTAAGTATGGTGCGCCTCCTCACGGTGGTTTGGCATACGGACTCGACCGTTGGGTGTCTTTGTTTGCAGGATTGGATTCTATACGCGACTGTATTGCGTTCCCGAAAAATAATTCCGGACGTGATGTAATGCTGGACGCACCCTCTGCAATCGACCAGAGCCAGCTTGATGAACTGAATTTGATCGTAGATTTGAAAGAGGGCGAGTGAAAGAATCTGTACGCATATTCCGTTTTATAGTCATCGGTACAATGAACGCTTTGATTATGGCGTTGGTTGTATGGTTAATGATGAAAGAAATGTCATTTGACGGCGACTATATGGTGGCTAATATAACAGCGTATCTGATAGCTCAAATCCATAACTTTCTCTGGTGCAAATACTGGATATTCCCCGTAGAAAATAAAAAGAATAGTATCTGGAAACAGATACTGCTCTTTTGTTCTGCTTTTGCCGTGGCTTACACCGCACAGTTTTTATTTCTTATCTTATTGGTAGAAGGACTGGACGTGAATGAATATCTGGCTCAATTCTTGGGATTGTTTATTTATGGAGGAGCTAATTTCCTAGCCAACAAGAAAATAACTTTTCAATGAAATAGTTATTAAATATAATATATAGAAAGGGCACAGAGTTTTAAATTTAGATTTTGACTCTGTGCCCTTTTTATTTCCTTACTGTATCAGGGACATTTCTCACATAGGGATATTCAGTAAATGTTCCTCTTTCTAAAAAATC
>ULQI01048684.1_pt1 | contig 20781 bp, 16 predicted proteins | sample 1954261 | NCBI WGS metagenome assembly ULQI01 (sample SAMEA4835650, study PRJEB28245) | human gut metagenome | biome: gut microbiome; material: fecal sample | place: Denmark | collected 2008 | reverse complement strand
GGCTGCCGCAATACACGCCCCGAATATAAGGGGCAATCCTCCTGCCAGTCCGGCCGTTATGATCGGACCGATGAAAGAAAAACTCGTTCCTTGGATACAAAGCAACTTCGCCCCTACCGGACCAATCCGGCGACACTGTATGAATGTCGAGACGCCAGATGCAAAGAGTGCCATCGAAACCAGAAAACCGGTTGTTTCGAGATCCAGCTTCAAGGCTCCGGCAATAATCAACGGGGGCGTAATGATCGCCACAAAGATCGCCAGCAAATGTTGTAAAGCGGCAAACAGGGCTTCCTTAAAAGGGGGACGGTCGTCTATACCATAAATCAGATCGGTCTTTTCGACCGGTTCAATCGTTTCTTCCTGCTCTTCCAGGTTTAGTTTCATATCTTTACTATTCGTCTATTATAAATTCAGTTCTTTTAATGTTTCTCCTTTAGCATTCAGCACACGAAGAGTCATCTCCTTTCCTTTCTTCTGCAAAATCATCACCGTAGCTCCATCCATCCGGTAACCGCCACCCACTACGACAGGATAGTTGTTTCCGTCAGCACCTTCAGGGATATAAGCGAAACGATGAGTATGCGCATTGATACTGACAGCGAACGGTGCTTTCTCAAGGATCGCTCCCCACTCGTCCCGGCAAGGATTATACGAATCATAGTCCTCTCCTTTCCCAAAGATGGGAACATGATGGATCAGCACCCGCTTAGAGGCTTTCTTGAAGGCTCTGGACGCCAACTCTTCCTTGAGGAAACCCGCCTGTGCCTTACGCAGGTCTGAAAAATCATTCAGCCCATAATAGACCCAATGCGTATCCGGTTTGTCTTCACCGCAATCCAACATGACGATACGCGTATCGCCCCAGTTGAAAGCGCCGTAGGTTTTATCGCCCACATAGTCGAAAAGACTGCGCAGGCCGATCGAATAGGCATTGCGTATCTCATGGTTGCCACGGATATAGAAGACAGGCACCCGGTCGGCTCCGACCGTTTCGTTCAGTTCACTGAGGAAACAGGTAGCCTCGTCATGATTGGCCGGATCATCGATGCAGTCACCATTGAAAACGACAAAATCATATTTCAAATCCTTCACCTGCTTATACAGTGCCTGCAAAGTCTCGGAATGTTTATGCAGGTCGTTGAATATAATGGCCGTAAAATCGGTGTCCGTCGTAGTAGGCAAAGTAAAAGTATGAAAATCAGAAACGGCTGTTTCTCCAAACACTTTCTTATAAGCCTGATAGAGCATGATTTCCTGCGAACAAACCCGGTAATAATAGGTTTTTCCCGGTTCCAGTCCGTCCAGTCTGATTTTATTTTGCAGATTGTTGCAGATCACCTGCCCATCCACGATCGTACGAGCCTTCTGCAGGTGCTCCTTATCGGTTCCGTATTCCACCCAGCTATAAGTCGGGACGGTAGTCTGCCACATGACCGTAATTCCATTTCCTACAGGATTTTGCAGATAGGGCTCCGTACGGAATATCTTGCCCGCAGGCTGATTGAAGATAATATCCGTGATGATTGGGCGGTGGTCGGAAGCGGCCGGCTCATCCCATACACGGGATGAGATGCGGGTAAAGGCAGTCGTATCTTTCGCATAGACAGCAATATAGTCAATAGTTTCGTCAGGTCTATCAGCCGGGAAAGTCGGCATCTTCGTATCCGTCAGGATCACAAAATCGTTCTGCAGTTGCCGGATAAACTCCGAACCGGGATGCGCATTCATATCGCCGGCTATAAAGAAAGGCTTGTTTGCCGAAGCCGCCACCTGCCTGATGACCGGCAAGGAAAGCATCCGGTCTTCCTCGGTCAGCGAAAGGTGCGTACAGCAATAAATATACTTTTCAAATTCTACGACAAGCAGCGCACGGGCTTCTTCCCTTCCAGGCAGGGGCAGATAACGATAGCCAAGAGGTTTCTCCTTGCTCAACATGCCGATACCATATTTCCCTCCATCGTAATCAATTGCCGGGGCATACATATGATGCATCAGGGTGAGTCCGGCAATTTCCCGCAAGACGTCTTTTCCTCCACTACGGCCTGTCACACTGTCGATCTCCTGTACTGCCACGACATCGGGACAAACTTTATTGATCACTGCCGCCGTACGCCGAAAGTCGGTCACATCGTCCATTCCTCTACCGTTACGGATGTTATAACTCATAATGCGCAACGTATTATTCTCGCGCTCGCTTCTCTCCTTCGAGTAGACTTTTCCCAATGGCAACAACATCATCAATGCCGCCGCCAACCAAACCGCCTGTTTCATTTTATCGCCGGATTTATAGATTAGGCCACAAAAGTAACAACTTTCCATGAGTCCGGCAAGATAAATCCTCATCAGGAAACTCATAGGGGTAGCCGTCAACCAAACACGACGTCCAACGTCCGTATCATATCGTCAATATCCTCTTCCGTCGTGTCCCACGAAGTGACAAATCGGGCTTCATTGATTTCCTCATTCCACATATAGAAGAAATATTTTTCTTGCAACTTCTTCAGCGGTTCCGTGGGAATGGTAAAGAAAAGCTGGTTGGATTCTACTTTCTGGGTAAACCGTATCTGCGGATATTTTTTCAAAGCTTCAGCCAAGCGATAAGCACTACTATTTGCTTTCCGTGCGTTTTCCAACCACAGGTCATTTTCCAGATAAGGAATAAACTGACAGGAAAGATAACGCAGTTTGGAAGCCAATTGGGCAGATTGCTTTCTGAAATACTGCAAATTCTCAGTTATCTCAGGACGGAAAGAAACCACAGCCTCTCCCATCATCATCCCATTCTTAGTTCCCCCGAAACTCAGGATATCCACCCCGGCATCGACGGTCACCTCCCGCATCGAACAATTCAGATAAGCACAGGCATTCGCCAAACGTGCACCGTCCATATGCAGATACATGTTATAAGAATGCAACAGATCAGCAATCGCTTTGACCTCCTCGATCGTATAAATCGTCCCCAACTCGGAAACCTGTGAAATATAAACAGCTTTCGGTTGCGAATGATGGCAGACACCGAAATTATGCAGACGAGGTTTGATCAATTCCGGCGTCAGTTTTCCGTCCGGAGCCGGAATCGTCACGATAGCACAACCAGTCATACGGGCAGGAGCACCACACTCGTCCACATTGATATGAGCTGTTTCAGCGCACAAAATACTATTGAACGGACGTGTCACAGCCTGCAAAGCTACAGTATTCGCCCCTGTTCCGTTAAAAACAAAAAAAGGCGATGCCATTTCGCCAAACACTTCTTTAATTTTCGCAGTAGCTGCTGCTGTCCAGGGATCGTCACCATATCCTACAGCATGGTTATCGTTCGCCTTTATCACGGCATCCATCACCAAAGGATGAACACCCGAATTGTTATCACTTGCAAAACTTCTCATTTCCGTTTAAAATTTTGAGCCAAAAGTAATAAAAATAAACGGGAGCACCCCTTGGATACTCCCGTTTATTTTTTCACATATTTATTTTAAACTTCACCTCAACTTCGATGAAAATCTTTCAAGACTTTCTGCAATTCCTGACGAGCGAAGAAGATACGGCTTTTAACCGTTCCCAGAGGTACACATAGCTTCTCTGCAATTTCATTATACTTGTAACCACTCAAAAACATGGAGAACGGGATTTTCAACTCATCGTTCAGGCTGTTTATCGCTTTTGTTATCTCTTTGATTTGATAAGCACCGTCAGGAGAATCAAAACCTGAGTCATTCACTACATCCAGATTATACAGGTCGACACCCTGGTCAACGACAGTCTGTGTACGAACGATTTTATGGTAGTTATTTATGAAGATATTACGCATCACAGTTAAGACCCATCCTTTGAAATTAATATTATCTACAAACTTTTCCTGATTGTCCAAAACTTTCAGCGTTGTGTCTTGCATCAAATCCTGGGCGTCATCCCGATTTGCGGTGAGCATTAATGCAAAATTCATCATGTTTTCTTGCATGCTCAATAATTTTTTCTGAAATTGCAACGCATTCATATTACTTATTTTTTTATATGTTTAATACCGGTTTGGCATTATCCTTCACCATTGAAGGACATTACAAATGTAGGAATAATATTTTAAATACAATGCGGTTTGATGATTATTAATATTAAAAATCGCAACTTAATACATTTATAACAAACAGTATTGAAAATGAGCAGTATTTACAAGTTTTGCAACAACTAAAATACAAAATTCACAACATGTATGTTACAAATTCGTACAACATGTAAAAGAGATGGAGAATAATATAAAATGAAGAAAAATTTAGGACTTTTTTTAGCTATCATATTGGTTCAGATAGCTCCATTTATATCAGCGGCAGACACCTTGCACCCGCTAATATATAAAATCGATATAAAAAAAGAGATAAGCAACACCACACGCCTGTATCTTAGCAATGGTTTAGCGGAAGCCTACGCTTTGGGTGCAGACGCCGTCCTGATCCATATGAACACATACGGCGGCCAGGTAGATGCTGCAGACTCGATGCGTACGGCTATTTTGTACAACCCCATCCCTGTCTATGTCTTCATCGACAACAATGCGGCTTCTGCTGGGGCGCTCATTTCCATCGCATGTAAAAAAATTTATATGCGGAAAGGTGCAAATATCGGGGCAGCCACCGTCGTGAACCCAACAGGGGAAGCAATGCCAGACAAATACCAATCCTATATGCGTTCCATGATGCGTTCGACAGCCGAAGCGCATGGACAAGATACAATCGTCCAAAAAAACGACACCTTATACAAATGGAAACGAGACCCGTTGATAGCCGAAGCGATGGTAGACGAACGGGTTGCCATTCCAAATCTGATAGACACAGGAAAAGTCCTTACTTTCACAGCACAGGAGGCTCAAAAGTGGGGATATTGCAACGGTATAGCAGAAAATCCGGATGAAGTAATCACGCAATATTTGGGATATAAAGATTACAAAATGAAAAGTTATATCCCTAGTTGGCAGGACGATTTAAAAGGATTTTTGATGAATCCTATTTTTCAGTCTATTTTGATCATTATTATCATCGGCGGTATTTATTTTGAAATGCAAACGCCAGGACTGGGTTTCCCTTCTGCTGCCTCCCTGCTGGCGGCAATCCTCTACTTTGCACCACTCTATATAGATGGGCTGGCGGCAAACTGGGAGATTCTGTTTTTTATCATCGGCATTCTATTGCTCGCAGTGGAAATCTTCATCATTCCGGGATTCGGGGTTGCCGGAATTAGCGGTATCATATTGATTATCGGCGGCCTAGTCATGGGCTTACTGAACAACGATCATTTCGATTTCGAAGGAGTCAGCGGAAAAGAGATCGGGAAAGCGACATTGACAGTCCTGGTCGGATTAGTGACAGGCTTCAGCCTGATGATCTGGCTGTCTAATAAAATCGGACATCGGGGAATGTTCCGGAAAGTCGCGCTAAATACAGATTTGGAAAATGCGATATCATCCCCTGATTTATCTTCGTTAGTCGGGAAAGAAGGTACAGCCGCAACCGTATTGCGTCCTTCCGGGAAAGTGTCGGTCGACGGAGTATTTTATGACGGGATTTCCGAATCAGGCTTTATAGAGAAAGGGGGCAAGGTCAAAGTTGTCCGTTTTGAGAATGCACAAGTGTATGTGGAAAACCTTTAAGACACGGCCGTTTTGGCACTTTCTACGCAGGGACGCGTTGATATAAGATATGCTTGTCTATTACAAGGTATTGCAAGGTGTTCATGGCCAGGAGATCGCTCAGAATGTTTTTCGCGGTATAATAATTGATCCGCCCGATCCGGCAAAACTGGCTGATATTGATATGGGGATGATCATCCAGATAAGCAAACAAACGTTCCACAGGTTTGCTTATCTTCAATAAAGTCCCGTCCGGTTTATGCTTTTTCTGCCAGGCAAGCACCAACACTTCATTTGCCAAAATATTTTCATCGGCGACCCTTATGTAGGCTTTAAACTTATCATCCTTATCGGGAGCGGTATGCGGTTTATCCGGACTGGGGGCGATGTACACCTCAAGAACCGTTTTGCCGTTCACCTCCCAGCGTGTCGCCTCAAAGGGGACTTCCGGGCGGGTATACATCTTGAAGGCCGCTTCAATCATATAATATTCTTCTTCGCTTCGGACACCGGAGATATTCCCGTTATCTTTCACACCGATCAGGAGACGTCCACCGTCGGTATTGGCAAAAGCACTCAGCGTACGCGCAATCTTCTTACTGTCGCTCACTTCGAATTTAAAATCAAGTTGTTGGTGTTCCCCCTGCTCTATCAACGCTTCTATCGGATGCATCTTCTTCATTTTGGCAATTTTTTAGATCGGCAAAATTAAAATAAATACATAACTTTGCCAACAGAAAAAACAATGAAAGCATGTCTCAAATACCTTCTCTTATATCGGATCTTGCTGTCATACTGATTTCAGCGGGATTGGTCACCTTGCTTTTCAAATGGTTAAAGCAACCGGTCGTACTCGGATATATCGTAGCCGGAATTCTTGCCGGTCCGTCTATCACGCAAATACCGACTGTCACGAATATAGAAAGTATCCGTATCTGGGCTGATATAGGCGTAATCTTCCTCTTATTCGCTTTAGGACTCGACTTTAGTTTCAAAAAGCTGATGAAAGTCGGCGGAACAGCTGTGATCGGAGCTATTACCATCGTGATAGGCATGATGACACTTGGCTATACTACCGGATTATCTTTAGGTTGGGGACATATGAACAGCCTTTTCCTCGGGGGAATGCTTTCCATGTCGTCTACAACCATTATTTTCAAAGCGTTCGACGATATGGGACTACGCAATCAGAGGTTTGCCGGAGTGGTCTTCGGAATCCTTGTTGTCGAAGATCTGTTTGCCGTTTTACTAATGGTTTTACTGTCTACATTGGCAGTCAGTAAACACGTAGAGGGAATGGAACTGCTCAACAGTGTGATCAAACTGGGAGTCTTTTTGCTTTTCTGTTTTGTTATCGGCATTTATCTAATTCCCTCTTTTCTAAAAAAAGCCAGGACTTTCCTGAATGACGAGACCTTGTTGATCGTCAGCCTGGGATTATGCCTCGGAATGGTTATCATTGCCACGAAAGCTGGTTTTTCTTCCGCTTTGGGAGCTTTCGTCATGGGATCTATCTTGGCAGAAACCATTGATGCGGAACATATCGAACATATTATCAAACCAGTAAAAGATCTTTTTGGAGCCATATTCTTTGTCTCTGTCGGGATGTTGATCGATCCGGCATTGCTGTGGGAATACAAAATTCCGATCCTGATCCTCACGTTGGTCGTAATGACCGGACAAATATTATTTGCCAGCTTCGGGGTCTTGCTTTCTGGACAACCGGTCAAGATTGCCATACAATCTGGTTTTTCTCTCGCTCAAATAGGCGAATTTGCTTTTATCATCGCATCGTTGGGGCTGTCATTAGGGGTAACCGATAATTTCCTCTATCCTATTGTCGTAGCGGTTTCAGTTGTCACGACTTTCTTTACGCCTTACATGATTCGTATGGCAGAACCTGCATGCCGGGTTGCCGACCGGATCATACCGAAGTCATGGATGAAATTTCTCGAACGTTATTCTTCCGGTTCCAATACCATACATCAGAAAAGCGCCTGGAATAAACTGTTGAAGGCGCTGATCCGCATAGTCGGCACTTATACAGCCGTTACCCTTGTCCTGATCTTTATCTGGCTTCAGTTCATAGCTCCTTTTATCATGAAAGAACTTCCGGGCATACGGGGAGCGGGTATCTCACTCGTTCTGATCCTACTACTAATAGCTCCCATGCTGCGTGCGATCATGATGAAGAAGAACCATTCCGCCGAATTCCAACAATTATGGCTGGACAGCAAGTACAACCGGGGACCATTGGTTTCATTGGTCATTTTGCGTATTATATTATGTATCGGCCTAGTCATGCTGCCCGTCGCCCGTTTGTTGAATGCCACAGTCGGTATCGTACTGGCGATCGCAGCAACCGTCATCGTTATTGTCATTTTATCCAAACGGCTGAAAAGACAATCCATCCTGATGGAACGACATTTTTTCAGTAACCTCTCCGCACGTGAATTGGAGAACGAGCGGAAAGCTCCGATCAACCAACGGTTTGCCAACCACCTGTTGGAACGCGACCTTCATTTAGCCGATTTTGAAGTAAAGCAGAACTCCCCCAGCATGGGAAAAACCTTGAAGGAACTCAACTTCCGCCAGAAATGCAATGTCAACATCGTAACGATCATTCGGGGAGAACAGCGGATTAATATTCCCGGAGGAGAAGAACGTCTCTATCCATTTGACAAATTGGTAGTAGTCGGTGCAGATGTCGATCTTGAACATTTCCGCCAATATCTGGTCGAGCGATATAAAAAGGCCCAAACCGACAAGGAGCAGACGACGCATGAAGTCAATATGGAACAATTCACCATCGCCGAAGGATCCCATCTGATCGGGCGTACAATTCTGGAATCAGGCATACGGGACAGGTCTGCCTGTCTGGTCATCGGTATCGAACGAGGTTCCTCTTCCATCAAAAACCCATCTCCTTCAACTGTTTTTGAAGAGGGGGATATTGTATGGATTGTTGGAGAACATGAAAAAGTCGTTCAGTTAAGCGAAGGAAAAACGGTGAACAATTGACAATTTCATAAATCATAAATTATAATTCATAGATCATGAAGTTTATAGGAATAATTCCTGCACGCTACGCCTCTACCCGCTTTCCGGGGAAGCCACTTGCCGATTTGGCAGGCAAGCCGATGATCCAACGGGTATACGAACAAGTCCAAAATGTGCTTGATGCAGTTTGCGTAGCTACGGACGATAACCGTATAGAAGCAGCCGTCCAAGCTTTCGGCGGCAATGTCATCATGACATCCGACCAACACAAAAGCGGTACGGATCGTTGTTATGAAGCGTATTGTAAAATCGGAGATGGATACGATGTGGTTGTTAACATACAAGGCGACGAACCTTTTATCCAACCGGAACAGATCGAAATACTAAAAGCATGTTTCATCGATGACAGCATCCAAATCGCCACCCTGGTAAAACCATTTCGCCCGGATGATGATTTCGAAACGACCTTATTCAACGCCAATTCACCGAAAGTAGTTTTGAACAAGAAGAATGAAGCTATGTACTTTAGCCGTTCGATCATTCCTTACATGAGAGGCAGGAAATATACCGAATGGCTGCCGAATCATACCTATTACAAACATATCGGGCTATATGCTTACCGCGCCGACACACTCAAAGAAATTACCCATTTACCCCAATCCCCTCTGGAACTGGCTGAAAGCCTGGAACAACTGCGCTGGCTAGAAAACGGCTACAAGATAAAAGTTGGAATTACCCAACAGGAAACAATCGGTATCGACACGCCAGAGGATATGGAAAAGGCATTGGCCTTCTTGAAAAATAGGGAGTATCAACCGACTAATGAATCGGCATCCGCATAAAAAGGAATGCCGGTTGCTTTGGAGAGCAACCGGCATTCTTTTTATCCCATCAGATTCGACTTCTCAACGGCGACGGTTATTCTCCCGCTGTTGTTTCTGTCTTTCCAACTGGGCCTGTTGAGCTTTCTGGGCTTCTTCCAAACGTTTCATGAAACCGGACTTCTTCATCGGCTTTTTCTTGTTTTCTTCCAACTTGGCCAACAGCTTATCTTCGTTAATCGTATAACGGAAAATTACAGTCTGCAAAATCGTGATCAATGTGGAGATGAAGTAATAGTAGGTCAAACCGGATGCATACTGATTGAAGAATACCAACATCATCAGCGGCATCATGTACATCATCGCCTTCATTCCCGGCATCTGCTGCTGTCCAGTGTTCGTCTGATCCATATTGAACTTCGTATATATGATGTTCGTTACGGTCATCAACAAACAGAACAAACTGATATGATTTCCGAAGTACGGTGTAATAATAGGAATATATGTATTCCAGCTTACAATCGCATCATAAGTAGACAAGTCATGTGCCCAAAGGAAACTCTGGTGACGCAATTCTATAGCCGACGGAAAGAACATGAACAGAGCGACCAGGATCGGCATCTGTAACAACATCGGAACACATCCTGCCATCGGACTCGCTCCGGCACGGCTATACAGTTCCATGATCGCACGCTGACGTTCTACCGCCTTATCCTGTCCCGGGTATTTAGCATTGAGCTCTTCTACCTGCGGGCGCAATACACGCATTTTGGCCGATGACATATAAGACTTATACGTCAACGGAAACAGGATCAATTTTACGATAACCGTCAGCAGGAAAATCAACAAGCCGTAGCTATGAATAAATTGTCCGAGGAAATTAAACAACGGAATGACGAAATACTGGTTCACCCAACGGAAAATACCCCATCCCAGCGGAACGATCTTTTCCAAATCCAGTTGGTCGGCTTTCTCTACATCATCATCGTAAGATTTCAACAGAGAGAACTGATTGGGACCAAAATAGAAACGCATATCCGTCGCTTCGTTACCCTTCAAGTCGAAAGGTACGGAAGTCGTCGTCTTATACTCTTTCAGGAAAGAACCGTCTTCAGGCAACATCTTCGAATCGATAGTTGTCGACTCGAATCCTTCGTTTCCGGCGATCAGGATAGAAGAAAAATACATGTCTTTATAAGCGACCCATTTCAACCGGTTAGACAATTGTTTGCTGTCGTTCTTGGTTTCGCTCAGGTACTCCACATCGTCGGCCATAAATTTATAGTACACTGTTGCATAACGGTCTTCAAACTTACGCCCCTTTTCCTGCTGGGTTATTTTTTGTTGCCACAACAAGTCCAATGCAGTCGTACCTGGCGACAGTACACCATTCAGGCCAGTTCCCTTAATGGAGAACTGCAACATATAATCGTCCGGTTTTAAGGTATACATAAAATCCAGATGGCTGCCTTCGCCCGTATTCAGACGCATGGTAATACTGTTCCGGTCATTTCCTTTTACAGGGGTAAAATACAAATCACCGGTATTTACCACGCGATTATCAGCCGTAACCAAAGTAAAATCGAACTTCGAGTCCTTTTCATCGAAAAGCACTAAAGGTTCACCTTTATAATTATCGTATTTTTTCAGGCGGACATATCCAATACGCCCTCCCTTATTGGCCAAACGGACTTCAATCAGCTCGTTTTCCAAAACAGTGGAACCCTCCTCTCCAACCATTGCATCGGCGAAAACGCCAAACGTGTTCTGTAAACGGGCAAGCCGTACAGAATCGGGCAAGCCGGCCAGTTCGTCGTCCGCTTTTGCTTCTCTATTCAATTCTTTCTGCTGTTCCAGCTGCTTTGCATATTCTATCCGGGCTATCGAATCCTGCATCCGGCGCTGTGCTTCTATCTGCTCCGGCGTAGGCTGATTCAACCAAGTAAATACAATTAAGACAATTCCAATAAGCAGGAAACCTATTATCGTATTTTTATCCATCTATAATTTTTATTTTTTATTTTCAACTGCAGCTTTTACAAAGCTAACGAAAAGAGGATTAGGATTAACGACCGTGCTGTTATATTCCGGATGGAACTGAACCCCCACAAACCATTTCAATGCAGGAATCTCAACGACTTCAACCAAGTTCGATTCCGGATTTTCACCTACACACATCATGCCGGCTGCCTCGAACTTATCACGATATTCGCTATTAAATTCAAAACGATGTCGATGGCGCTCCTGGATGTGTGTCTGTCCATACGCTTCATAAGCCTTAGACCCTTTCTTCAATATACAGTCGTATGCTCCCAGACGCATAGAACCGCCCATATTGGTTACGTTCTTCTGCTCTTCCATCAGGTCGATCACTTTATATGGGGTATTTGGTTCCATTTCTGTCGAGTTGGCTTCCGCCAGTCCCATTACATTACGGGCAAATTCAATCACCATGCACTGCATACCCAAACAAATACCCAGGCAAGGGACATCGTTTTCACGAGCATATTTCAATGCAGCAAATTTTCCTTCAATACCACGCTGTCCAAATCCCGGAGCAATCAGGATTCCGTCCATATCTTTCAACAATTCGGCGGCATTACCATCATTCAGTTTTTCAGAATGGAACAAATGCAAATCCAACTTACGATCATTATAAATAGCGGCCTGCAACAGAGATTCGTCGATCGACTTATAAGCATCCTGCAGTTCGACATATTTACCGACTAAGCCGATCCTTACAGTTTCAGTAGCATCAACCTTACGTTGCAAGAACTGATGCCAAGGCTTCATCTCTGGTGTCGGTCCGACTTCCAGTCCGACCTTACGCAGGATCACCTCGTCCATCTTCTGGCGCTGCAATACCAATGGAACTTCGTAAATCGTCGGAACATCAATAGACTGTATGACGGCATCCTGTGCTACATTACAGAAAAGGGCCACTTTACTTAACAAATTGGCACTCAATTCATGTTCAGTACGCAATACCAGAACATCTGGCTGAATACCCAGCTCCTGCAGTTGTTTTACAGAATGCTGTGTCGGTTTGGTCTTGTATTCTTTTGCAGCCGCGATATAAGGTACATAAGTAAGATGTACGCATATACAATTCTTTCCCAATTCCCATTTCAACTGGCGCACGCTTTCGATAAACGGAAGAGATTCGATATCACCGACCGTACCTCCAATTTCAGTGATCACGAAATCAAATTTGTATTTATTTCCCAGCAATTTCACATTGCGCTTGATCTCGTCCGTGATATGAGGCACCACCTGCACAGTCTTTCCCAAGTAATCCCCTTTACGTTCTTTGTTAATAACGCTCTGATAAATGCGGCCTGTAGTGATATTATTTGCACGGGTCGTCTGAACATTCAAGAAACGCTCGTAGTGTCCGAGATCCAAATCCGCTTCATGTCCGTCTACGGTAACATAGCATTCCCCATGTTCGTATGGGTTCAACGTACCTGGATCGATATTGATATAGGGATCAAATTTCTGAATGGTAACTTTATAACCTCTTGCCTGAAGTAGTTTACCCAATGATGCGGCAATAATTCCCTTACCCAATGAAGAGACCACGCCGCCCGTAACGAAGATGTACTTTGTATCTGCCACGATAGTAATATTTTAATTATCTTTTAATTGCACACTCGCATTTCAAAACTGCAAAGTTACATAATTTCATTCATATAACAAGGGGAGAGAGAAAAACATCTTTTGTCCTTTTGACAGCAAAAGGAAGCTGATCCTCTTCACATAGAAATGAACAAACTAAAAAAAGGTACATCAAACAGATTTAACGAAAACAGAGCTCTATATAAAAGTTTTGTTTAAAAAACAACTATCATACTATCATAATTAAATTCATATACTTGTAAAACAGCATGTTATTCCATGACAGTTCCTATTTTCAACTATCATTCATCTATCATAACCATCATGGTCAAAAAGCAATAAAGTATTATATACCAGACTTTTATAAAACAACAGATATGTTCAAAAGCTGATACAAAGTAGATAAAAAAGGCTCGTTTTTTCATGAAGACAAGCTACTTTTTTACCGAAAACAACTTGAAAAGTTTCTTCAGACCCGGGTGGAAGGGTATGGGAGATCCGGGTGTGGAGGAGGTGGAGACCCGGGTCTTCGTGAAACCGGAACGGGGATGTGGAGCTGTTTATCTGCCTTGTTTGAGGAGATTTTATGCACTGTTTCTGATTATAATCCAGTGGAATAGCTGTTTTTTGATAAATAGATTTTCACAGCAGGGCGATAACATTTTGTCAATTGAAAAAAGAACGTATCATTTATTTTTATTTTCATTCCAAAGAAAATAGTGTATCTTCGTTGTTATATTAAAGAAAAGTATAAAATACATATAAGATGAAAAGTTTAAATGGTTCAGTCCTGCGTTGCATATTTGCGATCGTATTGGGACTTGTATTGGTTCTTTGGCCGGAAGCGGCTGTTACTTACTTGGTGATAACGATCGGTATCTGTTTTATCATACCCGGCTTATTCTCGCTCTTAAATTATTTCACCCGTGAAAAAGTAGAAGGAGAGCTGAGTCCAATGTTTCCGATCGACGGAGCAGGCAGTATTCTGTTCGGAGCATGGTTGGTAATCATGCCGCAATTTTTCGTTAGCATATTAATGTATGTTTTAGGGGCTTTACTGGTTCTTGCAGGTGCGCAGCAACTGATTTCACTGGTTTCTGCCCGCAAATGGAGTACCGTTTCCTATGTTTTTTATATCATACCATCCCTGATTTTAATAACAGGGATCATGATCCTCGCCTACCCATTCGGAGCAGCCGCCAACACATTTGTGATTTTCGGAGTTGCTTGCTTGATCTATGGTATTTCCGAATTGATCAACTGGTATAAGTTCAGTAAAAGATAAGAGAAAAAATGGAGTACCACCCGCTTCAGGATTTACGGTACTCCATCGGAGAAATTCCCATATGTTTCTTAAAGAATTTTCCAAAAGTCGACTGGTCGGAAAAATGAAGTATATCCGCCACCTGCTGGACAGTCGCCTGAGGCGCTTTCAAAAGAATTTTCGCTTCGACAATCAGGGCATCATCTATCCACTTATTAGCGGATTTACCCGTCAACTCCTTCAGGATCAATGACAGATATTGTGGCGTAATAAATAACTTTTCAGCATAGAATGTAACCACATGCTGCTCTTTACAATGCTCAAACAATAATTGCAGGAATTGTTCGAACAGCTCTTCTTTACGAGAAAGGGTCGGTCGGATCAAACGATCTTTTTTGCTTAACATTATATTCCCTAAGTCCAGCAAGAAGCCAATAAAAGCATTCTGTACTAACTCCTTCTGATAAAAATGAGTACGTTCCCTCATCTTCTCCCGTATAACCTGCATGCTACCGGCCAGTTTCGCTGTTTCTTCCGGTTCCAGTTCCGTACAAGGATTCTTACGGATCTCCATATAGTTCGCTATAGCCTGAGTCCGGTTACCTCCACCAGGATTACAATCGTCCAAAAACTCCTTAGACGCAATCAGCAAGCGACCTTTAAAATCTTTACCGATCCTATCAAGTTGGAGTGCATGCGTAGGCATGATCGTTATGAAACTGTTCGGTTTGACAATGTAAGAAACATAATCCAGATGGATTTCAAGTGTCCCTTCAAAAGTCAACACCATCAAAAGCGCATTTAACCGCATCGGAGCAAAACGCTCAGGCGAGTCGGGATCTCCGATATCCATACCTCCGTCCAGATCCGCAATCGAAAAAATATCCTGAAAACTATCACGGAAAATAATACTCTTATTCAGTTCCGCCAATTCTATTAAAGGAAGTTTTTCCATCTTTACATATTTACTAATCGTGTACTTGTAAAGGTAAACATTTTTTCAACAAACAGAAAAATGTTTCATTTTTTTACCAATGAATAACGGTTTTTCAGGAATAAGAAAGGTTCCTTTTATTCGTTTTCGACTAATTCCGTAACAGAATAAACCTTTTTAGTTTTCCAAATTAGACAGACCTTTGCAATATCTGATCGTATAAAAAGTAATCATTAAAATCGATGGTCATAAAAGAACAAATAATGTTAACGGCATTCGACTTATTTTCGGAACACGGGATCAAGAATGTCAGTATGGATGATATCGCTCATAACGCGAGTATATCCAAACGGACTCTTTATGAGCTCTTCGAAGATAAGGAGACTCTGCTAACAGAATGTATAAACCTGAGTTATACTAAAATGAGGCTATCCATGAAGCGACTTGAATCCGAGCCGATAACAGCCTTAGAAGTCGCTTTGCTTTTTTATGAAGAACTTATGAGACGGCCTCGCTGGTTTAACCGGAAGTTCTATGATGATCTGAAACGTTATCCGAAAGCATTACAAAAAACGGAAGAAGAAAAGTCCCGCTTTTTGAAAAAATGTATAAAACTACTGTCACGAGGGGCTAAAGAAGGTGTTTTTCAACCGAATATTAACTTTGAGATTGTAGCTTTACTGGCGAAAGAGCAGGCAAAAATGATCCGTCCGTCCAAAGCCCTTTCCAACCATTCCGTGTCCGAAGTGTTCAATACGATTCTTTATACCTTCCTTCGGGGAATCTCTACAGAAAAAGGCATTGCCATTTTAGATCGTTACTTGTTGAAATATAAACAGAAGCAATTAGATTGAACAAACGATTTTATTAAAAATCAAATTTACTTATTTTAAATGAGACAAATCATAATTACCAAAAAGATGATGTGGGTAGTGATAATGTTACTCCCCTCTCTGGCCTTCACCACCGTAAAAGCTCAAGACACGCTCGTTCTCGATATAAAGAAAGCTCTTGAGATCGCGCTGAGCGAAAATCCCACTGTAAAAGTGGCTAACAAGGAAATCCAGAAAAAAAAATATGCACAGAAAGGTTCATATGCCGCCCTATTTCCCCAAGTAAGTTTTGCTGCCGACTATAATCGAACTTTGAAAAAACAGGTGATGTATATGGACGGCTTCGACATGGGAAGTACCGAAATACCAGGCATGGAAGACATGCCGAATATGGATGAAGGGATCGAAGTAGGACGTGATAATAACTGGAATCTCGGTTTCAACGCCTCTATGCCGATTGTCAACGCCGCTCTTTGGAAAAGCCTAAGCATCTCGGGCTGTCGATGTGGAATTGGCTATCGAACAGGCACGTTCTTCCAAAATTGCTATGGTCAACCAGGTAAAGAAAGGGTATTACGGCGTGCTTCTTGCCAACGATTCATACCGCGTATTTAAGGAAAGCTATGACAACGCAATGGAAAATTACCTGGATATCAAGCATAAGTTTGAACAGGGAACCGTTGCCGAATATGACCTGATACGCGCCAATGTTACCGTAAAGAACAGCGAACCCAATATGTTGCAGGCAGAAAACGCACTAGTTCTTGCCAAATGGCAATTGAAAGCATTATTAGGCATGGATCTGGACATAAATATCGAATGTGAAGGACAATTGACCGACTTTGAAAAAGATCTATTCGGCGATTTTCTTTCCACAGACACAACCCTGGCTAATAATACAGATTTGAAACAGATGGATTTACAAGCCAAGCAACTGGAAAAGACACTGACCATGCAAAAGTTCGATTATCTGCCGACACTGTCGCTCACTGGACTATATCAGTGGACAGCCATGAACAACGACTTCAAGTTCAAAGACTATATGTGGAACCCCTACTCGATGGTCGGCTTATCACTCTCTATTCCTATCTTCTCAGGCGGCAGCAAGTTCTATAAGATCAAACAAACAAGAAATTCGATCGAACAGTTGAGCCTGCAAAGAGAGGATACACAGCGAAACCTGCAACTGGCAATCAAGCAGTATATAGATAATATGAATACCTGCGTCAAACGTTTCGACGCTTCACAAAAGGGAGTAGAGCAAGCCGAACGGGGATATATGATCTCACAGAAACGATACGACACAGGAGCCGGGACTCTGTTAGAAATGAACGATTCGGAATTAGCATTGACACAGGCCAAACTGAATTTCAACCAAGCTATTTACGACTATATGGTAGCAAAAGCTGACTTGGAAAAGGTATTAGGCCAGCAAGAGTTTTAAAAAACAAAAAATAGACATTGAATAAAAATATCACAAAATGGAAACAAATAAAAGACAACACTTTATATCACTCTTCATTTTATCTTTGCTGCTATCCTGTTCAGGGGAAAAGAAAGATTCGGCACAAACAGAAACCGTCAGCAACAAAGCCATTGTGAGAATAGAAACTGTTTCCGCACAAGATGTGGAGCAGATCAGTGAATTTACAGCAACAGTAGAAGCCAACATTTCGAATAACATCGCCCCACAAAACCCAGTGCGCATAGAGAAACTGTTTGCAGAAGTCGGCGATCATGTAAAAGCAGGTCAACTCTTGGTCAAGATGGATGAGACAAACCTCAAACAGACAAAAATACAATTGGATAACCAGGAACTGGAGTTCAAACGTATTGATGAACTGTACAAAGTAGGCGGTGCTTCCAAATCAGCCTGGGATGCACAGAAAACACAATTGGACGTAAACCGTGCGACCTACAAGAATTTGCAGGAAAACACACAGTTATTGAGTCCGATCACCGGTATCGTCACTGCCCGCAACTATGATAGCGGCGATATGTATAGCGGAGGTTCGCCGATCTTCACCGTAGAACAGATTCGTCCGGTCAAACTGTTGATCAACGTATCCGAAAGTCTTTTCACGAAAGTAAAAAAGGGAAAAGATGTCGACATCCGGTTAGATGTATATGGAGACGATGTTTTCAAAGGAAAAGTCAGCCTGGTTTACCCGACTATCGATCCGAATACACGCACATTCCCTGTCGAAATCAAAATCGACAACAATGACGAACGTGTCCGTCCGGGGATGTTCGCCCGCGTGACGATCGGTTTCGGAACACAAAACCATGTGGTCGCTCCGGATCTCGCCATCGTAAAACAGTCCGGTGCAGGAGACCGCTATATATATGTATACAAAGACGGTAAAGTTTACTACGAGAAAGTGGAGTTAGGACGCCGTATGGGAAACAAATATGAAGTCATTTCAGGGGTAAACAGTGGCGACCAGGTTGTAATATCCGGTCAAAGCCGCCTAAACAACGGAATGGAAGTAGAAATCGAAAAGTAAGAGACAAACATTATGAGCTTATATGCAACAGCGGTAAAAAAGCCGGTTACGACTGCCCTTGTCTTTGTGGCAATCGTGATCTTCGGTCTTTTTTCATTAACCAGATTATCAGTGGACCTGCTGCCAGAGATCGAGACAAACACGATCATGGTCATGACCTCCTATGCCGGCGCCAGCGCTGCGGATATCGAAATGAACGTCTCCAAACCGTTGGAGAACGTGCTGAACAGTGTCAGCGACCTGAAACACATCACGTCACAGTCACGTGAAAACATCTCGATCATCACACTAGAATTCGACTATGGTACGGATATCGATGTGGCGACAAACGACGTGCGCGACAAACTGGACGTTGCCGAGCCAATGCTGCCGGATGATGTGGACAATCCCATTATCTTCAAATTCGGGACGAACGATATACCGATTATCATTCTTTCGGTTACAGCGGAAGAGAGCACGAACGCCCTGTACAAGATTCTGGACGATAAGGTATCGAACCCGCTTGCACGTATCAGCGGTGTAGGAGCGGTTTCCATTTCCGGTACGCCGGCACGTGAAATACAAGTCTATTGCGATCCGTACAAACTGGAAGCATACGGAGTTTCAATCGAAGGAATATCCGCTATCATCGCACAGGAAAACAGGAACACTCCAGGCGGCAGCGTGGATATCGGTTCCAACGCCTATGCGCTCCGTGTACAAGGTGAATTTACGGATGCGCATCAGATGGACGATCTTGTGATCGGTCATAAAGATAACAAGACTATCTATCTGCGTGATGTTGCCCGCATTGAAGACAGCATCGAAGAGCGTGCCCAAGAGACTTACAATAACGGTAAAAAAGGCGGCATGATCGTTATCCAAAAACAATCGGGAGCCAACTCGGTGAACATAGCCAAGAAGGTTCATCAGAAGTTGCCGGAAATTCAAAAAAGCCTTCCTTCAGATGTCAAGTTAGGGGTAATCATGGATACCTCCACTAACATTTTGAATACAATCGACAGTCTGAAAGAAACCATTTTCATCACCTTCATTATCGTTATGTTAGTGGTGTTCGTATTCCTCGGACGATGGAGAGCGACATTTATCATTATTCTGACCATTCCGATCTCGTTGATAGCCTCGTTCGCTTACTTGCTTGCATCCGGCAATACACTGAATATTATCTCGCTGAGTTCACTCTCTATTGCTATCGGTATGGTTGTGGATGACGCGATTGTGGTGCTGGAAAACATTACTACCCATATCGAAAGAGGTAGTGCCCCGAAACAAGCGGCCGTACATGCTACAAACGAAGTGGCCATCTCTGTAATCGCCTCAACCCTGACCATGTTGGCCGTGTTCCTGCCCTTGACAATGGTGACAGGTATGGCGGGTATTCTGTTCAAACAGTTGGGGTGGATCGTCAGTATCATCATGATCGTTTCGACAGTCGGCGCTTTGACCCTGACTCCGATGTTGAGTTCTCTACTACTCAGGCAGAATCCTAAAAAAGGCCGCTTGTACACCTTGTTCTTCACACCGATCGAAAAGGCATTGGATGCGCTGGACCGTGGCTATTCCAGTTTTCTTTATTGGGCAGTACGCCACCGGAAAACGGTCATATTCGGTGCGACTTTGATCTTTGCGGGAAGTATGCTATTGGTTCCGACTATCAAGACGGAATTCTTCCCGACTCAGGATAACGCACAGATCAGTGTTCACATCGAGTTACCGGTCGGGACCCGCCAAGATATCACCCGTAAGCTGGCGCTTGAAATCGACGAACTGTTCCGACAGAAATATCCGGAAATAAAAACCAGCAACTTCACCGAGGGGCAAGCCGATTCCGATAATACCTGGGCTCAATTGAGTAATAACGGAACACATATTATCGACTATTACATCAATATGCTGAGTGTCGGCGATCGTGAACGCGGTATGGTTGAAATCTGTGAAGAGATGCGTAAGGACCTGGCAAAATATCCGGAGATCAAGACCTTCAAGGTGATCGAAGGCGGACAGGAAGAAGGTATGGGCGGACAGAACGCTGTCGACATCGAGATTTATGGTTTCGATTTCGGCCGGACCGATGCCGTAGCCGCCGAACTGGCCGAAAGGATGCGTAAGGTAAAAGGTTGTTCACAAGTCAACATCAGCCGTGAGGACTACATACCCGAATATCAAGTTGATTTCGACCGG
>ULQI01031067.1_pt1 | contig 21216 bp, 27 predicted proteins | sample 1954261 | NCBI WGS metagenome assembly ULQI01 (sample SAMEA4835650, study PRJEB28245) | human gut metagenome | biome: gut microbiome; material: fecal sample | place: Denmark | collected 2008 | reverse complement strand
TTTTTTACACTTCTATTACTTCTTTATCGCACATCAGTAAACAGGCCGGGTTTGTCATACCCGAGCCCGACGATGGGGTTGTGTCCTTTGACAAAATCAATGAGCTTATGGTGTAAAAGAGACAGAAGATCCGCGCAGAAGTTGAAAAGCAGAAAAGCCCGAAACGTCGGAGTCGGCAGCTCCCGCAGAAACACCGCAGTCCGCTGATACAGAGGAGCCGAAGAAGCCGCGCCGTGGTCGTCCGCCGAAAGCGGAAGAGGATGCGACTGAAAACCAGAAATCGGAGAAATCGGCTGGGGTCCGCCGTGACCGCCACCCAAAGCGGATAAGGCGCCCCCTAAGAAGCCCAAGCCGTCCAAGCGAGACAAAGTGTCCCGAAGTGACGGAAAGGCTCCGAAAGTCAAAGAGCCTATAAAGCCTGTACATGTACAGGAAACTGCGCCTGCGGAACAGGCGACCCCGAGCCGACTACATCGCCCCTCCCAGCCTGCTCCGGCAAGCGGAAAGGAGGAAATTTGCTTTTTGTGCCTACAGTGCCTGGCGGCATTCATCCCACGCAAAAGCCTGTGGAACTCTGCAAGTACCTGATCCGCACCTATAACCGCCCCGGCGAGCTGGTGGCGGACATTTGTGAGGGCTTCGGTACAACCGCGCTTGCGGTCATCAACACAGAACGCCGCTTTGTGTGCTTTGAAACGACGCCGCCTTTTTATGCCGCTTCCAGTGAGCTCATCCGTGCGGCCTGCAACGAAACTTAGAAAGTTGGAAATCAATAAAATTCATGTGCTGTAAAAACTGCTGTTGAATTTTACAACAGATTGGGATATACTATGGTTGAAAGGAGTTGAGCAATATGCCAAATATCAAACCTATTTCCGATCTGCGGAATTACAGTGATGTGTTGCATGATGTGGCTGTTGGTGCTCCGGTTTTTCTGACAAAGAACGGACGCGGCAGATATGCAATTCTTGATATGCAGGATTTTGAAAAGACACAGGCAACCCTCCGGCTGATGAATGAACTTGCAAAAGGCCGAAAATCTGGTGAAGAGAAAGGCTGGCTGGCATTAGAAGCTGTGGAGAAGAACCTCGGGATTGTTAATGAATAATTTGCATTTATCAGAAGAGGCTCAAAACGATCTTTTAGAAATCAAAGCCTATATTGAGGAAGAGTTACTGAACCCATCCGCGGCATTGGCAACCGTAAGCCGAATTACAAAGAGTCTCCGTATTTTACAGAACCACGCACAGGCCGGAACTCCGTTATCTTCGATTGCGGATATAGAGAGCGATTATCGCTTTATTGTAAGCGGCAATTACATCAGCTTTTACCGTGTTTATGACAACGAAGTTTATATTGACCGTATTCTCTATGCCCGACGTGATTATATGCGGATTTTGTTCGGGGACAGTATAGCAGATGAATAAATGACAAACCATGGAACCGCTTGTAGAAATACAGACGGTTTTTTCATGTGCAAAAGGAGCGTGAAACAATAAAAAAGTATCCGTAACATGAGAGCTTATATGCGGAAAATGGTTCTGAGCGGGTATGTGCTTCACGTTGACCTCTTGCCGGTTCGTGAGTTGGTTTCATTTCAGCAGCGGTGCTCAATCTGAACCAAGTGATAATACAAGCCAACACCTACGGCGCAATTTATCCAGAAGAACTTGCGAACCTGTAGCGGGACTATACTGCTGTGTGTGGGGTGCTGTCTGAACCTTTGAAGCAGCTCTCCACGCTGGTAGAACTTTGACCCGTCTGGGGAGTGGTTGATACCGCTCCCCAGCGTTATATTGAAATATCAGGGAAAATCGAATATAATCATAAAAAAGCGGAGGGTTCGCCTATGTCTATCCCCAATTTGTACTGGCCGGTATATAAAAATCTTGAAAAAGAATTTCTAAAATTGGCCGACTATATTCATTTTTCTGATGACCAACTTGGAACTTATTCAATGTTTATTGCAGACTTGATCGTACGTTGTTCAGTAGAAATTGAGGCTCTTTCTAAAGAACTGTATTGTATGCTTGGTGGAAATATGTCTCCGACAGATCCACAAGGAAACAATAGAGACTTATATTTCGATACAGATTGCTTAGCTTTGTTGGAACAAAAATGGCTTTTGAGCAAAAAGCAAATAGCAGTTTCGGCTATCAACTTCTATTTCACTGATGAAAAAAATAAAATATTAACTCCATTACATAAATCACACAAACGTGGTACAAGCGGAAGCAAGTGGAAACAGGCATATCAAGCAGTAAAGCATGACCGCCGTAATTCGTTAAAAAAAGCGAGCATTGAGAACTTACTTCAAGCTTTAGGTGCATTATACATTTTGAATTTATATTATCGAGATGAAAGAACGGATATTGGTCGAGTCTATCTAAGTGATCATAATTTTGATAATCGAGCTGGATCAGAAATTTTTTCAGCACATTATTGCCATGCAACAAGCTTGTCAATGAGCCTAAATATGAATGACAGCTGCATCAATTCGCTGCTAAGAGATGAGTTGGAGAAATCTATATATATCATCAAATACAATGATAAGTCATTCAAGGAAATGCACAAAAACTTTTGTTTAGACCATCAGATCACCATTGAACGTTTTAGAAAATCGCCTGAAATTCAAAAATTTTTAACCGAACACCCTGAATATAGTGAAAAGAGCATCAATGAAATTTGTATAGCGGCTGGTGGGAAAAATTTGTTTACACAAATAGTTTGCTTTCAACATACAATACAAGAAAAAGACACAAGGATGGAGGCTATGCTTAATAAGCATTCTGGAATATATCCCGAATTATTTCTATTAGAGAATATTGATTATTAAGTAAGTATTATGTAGCTTTGGAACAAATTGTCCCGAAGTTTTATGCGGCGGTTGGACGAACAGTCGCTGTTTCCTTTTGAAAGGAGGTGTGCCTACGGCTCCCGTCGAGTTTCTTTTGGTAAAAAGTCAATACCTTGCAAAAACAGACCGGGCCGTTTCTCGCGAGCCCGTGTTCTTTCAGATCCGGCAAGCGTTCCTGCCTGGGGAGATTATGGCGGAAGAAGCAAACCGTATCGGCTATGAAACGGCAATGCGCTAGACAAAGGGAAAGGATTATTTGGGGGATATCAAGCGGCGTAGCTGATTACTATCTTTAGATGTCGCTTTGTAACTTTTGTATGGGGGTTTTTATAAAAATAATAGATAATATAGACAAATTATGATATAATATGACCATAATAAAGTGGAGGTGTTTTTATGCAGTCTTTACAGGAAACGATCAGGCCATCAGCTGATTTAAGAAATCACTATAGCGAGATCTCAAAACAGTGCAGGGAAGAAAATGAGGCTGTTATCATAACGGTGAATGGACGGGGGGATACGGTATCTCTGTCATATGAAGAATACAAAAGGATGAAATCAAGGATTGAGCTTTTGGAGATTTTGACAGAAGCAGAGGACGATGTTAGGAATAAAAGAGTAGCGCCAATCAGTGAGACTTTTGAGGATTTAAGACAGATGCTGCGGGAGGGATAAAATATTGAATTATAAAGTCATTCGGACAGAAACTGCAGACGCTCAAATCCGAAAGATAATTTTGTATGTAGCGGAAAACTTTGGAAGGGAAGTTGCACTTGAAAAACTTGAAGAATTAGAACAGAATCTTCTTGACTTAGGTATGTATCCGCAAAAAGGAGTAGATCCTCGCTATTTGGTGCTTAAAAGACAGGGCTATAAAGTACTGGTACTTGAGAAAAATCTTGTATTTTACAAGATAGATGAAGGAAATAAGGAAGTTGTTATTTATGCAGTGGTAGACCATAGACAGGATTATTTGAACATTATCCGGGGATTGTAAGATGCGGTATATATTTTACAAAGGAGAAATGAAAATGCCTCAGTCGAGTCGTGGCTGAGACATTTTTTTCAGTTGAGTTTATGGGTATTTTCTTTTTTGCGAGTTCTGACTTGATCCATTTCAATTTTCAAATAAATCTGCATGGTGTTAGATAATAATTCTAATAGACGTTGAGTATAGGATATTTTATTAAAATTCACTTGACATTTTTCGGCATGAAGTTTTTTGTTGTTTTCACACTCTTGGGGAGTATACGGTATGTCATCCCCTTCTAAATTACACTTAATACAATTTTGCTTCACAGCAGAACTCAAGCAAACCGAACATTTACGGTATGAGGCTAATTCTTCATTATATATGGCCATCCATGTAGGATATTCTGGAAGGAGTTTCACAATTTTTTGTGCTAATGCGATAATGTTATTGCTTCTTTGAGCAATTATGTGAGGATCGCAAAAATCGGTGATGGGGACGTAATTATCTTCAAGTGTATCTGGCTCAAAGTATAAAATGAAAAGCTGTAATTTCTCGAATGTGATTTGTAGTTTCCCTTGTCTTTCAAAGAAGGAACCTGAAAAAAACATGTAATTATAGCATGCAGAAATAAATTCTGCAGTTGACTGCCGAATCTTCTGTATTTTGTCTATTTGTGTAGACCAAACTAGTTGTGCATCAATCTGTGCATTATTTATTTCCATATTCTGTTCTTTGGTAGCCTTAATTGCTTTCCAGTTGATTGTTATAGAAATAATGGATATGATAGCTGGTATGATAACTGAAATAACAGTTGCGATTGTAGAGGATATTTTCATGTTATTCTCCTTTGTAATAAATGGGTTATACGAGTGGTTACAGAAAAATGTGTCAAAATACAAGTATTGTACTGCGGTATTTCTATTCGCAAAACCCTTGTTTAACGAAATTTATATGTTATCTAATGCAAAAATTTCTAGCTGGTATGTGTGTGGGGGGGGGGGTATTCATTTAGTGACATTCTATATAATAGGAAGATGAATATTTCTTGCTATAGAAGATATTTGTTCGCTATCCTTTAAATTACATTGGGGCCTAGTATTATTTCCTTTGGTATACATGAAATATATGTCAGCGGGGATTTATTCCGCAGATCAATGACGCGTGGAATGAATACCATTCTTATTCCTATTCATATTGCATTTCTGTTGATTTTTTACAGACTTTTTTGCCAAAGTGATACTATGCTAAATAGGGCAGCAGAAACAAAATCTAATACCATCGCCAGGAACGATTGTTCCAGCAACACCTTCAATTAGATTTTCGGATACAATTTCGAGTGTTGGACCAGCTGCAGCGCTTGCTATATCCTTTAATTTGTCATTAAACTCCTTTTTCATATATTAAACCCCACTCTTCGTAATGCGTCTTCAATAATAGTAGCTTCATGAATTCGTCCGATTCTTCGCAATTCCTTGGCAAAGATATGCCACGCAGGATGTGTTGCCATATACGGAGATGAATCAGGACCAGCATATAAACCACCACTAGGACCAGAGTATAGACCACCGCCAGGTCCAGCGTATAGACCACCGCCGGGTCCTGCATATAAACCACCGCCGGGTCCAGTATACGCACCACCACCGGGTCCGGTATATAAACCACCACCGGGACCAGTATATAAACCACCGCCGGGTCCTGCATATAGACCGCCGCCGGGACCGGTATACGCACCACCGCCGGGTCCAGTATATAAACCGCCACCGGGACCAGCGTATAAACCACCGCCAGGTCCTGCATACAAATTTCTAACCCACATGATCGTGCCTCCTTTACTCCAAAACATTAACACCTACATAATACATTTATTATATAACATGTCTTATATTATATGCAAGTACGTTTGTAAGATTATGCTTGGATCTCCCAAGAACATTTCTGTGTATTCCCTAGTGTCTTCAATCGTATCGAGATATAGTGATAAGTATGCCGGTGAGTCATCAAGCACAAAAATCCCCTTAATGGCAGCGTCTATAAACGTTTTTATCTCTATATTATCATTGTCAAGTTTGCCCGCATGAGATACTATGGCCAGCATAACCTTACTTTTAAAGGGATCGATGGGGTTATTTGCAATATACTCTTCTGCTGCAGCGCGGTACCCGGCATAATATATATTTGTATCGTAATCATACCGCAGTTTTTGACTGAACTTATCAAATGTAATTCTATGTGGCAGCATTTCTAATAATACAAAATGATATATATCTCCTATTTTTTCTATCTGAAGAGCCTTGTTTGCAGCAGAAGCTTTCTTATATTGAGAAGGAATTCCTAAACTGTCCTGCAAGGCAATCAGCTTCCGATATACTTTTCCCGTAGATGCTGCAGCCCTTTTAATGCTATCTGCAGCCTGATATATGTTGCAAGAATCCATTTTTGCTGAAATTTCTAGATTTGCTCTTGCATTTTCCATATCATCTGCTATAGATTGCATGGATTTTAAGGTTTTTTCCTGGAATTGTAACATAGATATAGCACCCCCAATATAGTTTAATTATACCATATATAAACAAATCTCTTGCAATCTCCTTTTTGGCATGCTATAGTGATATTGTAAAAAATCTAATTAATAAATCAGAAAACTTGCGGCATGCATAGCCGCATTTTTATTTTTAACCAGATCGCATAGGCGGTCTCTTTTTTTTACCTTAAATAGAGGTTTACATAGATTTTATCTGATTACGTCTATATGGCGATGCTATAAAAAATTAATTTATAAAGGAGGCTACTTTATGAGCATTAAGGTGATGTTTCATTCTGTGCTGCTAGACAGTGATATTGCTTTTTCCACTGCATCGAATGGATCTGACATGGCATCATTTTGTGTGCGGCATGGAAACGAAAAATATAAAATGTTGCTTTTTGCAGATGCCAATGAAAACAATTGTTTTACTCGTATGAGAACATGTGTAGAAAAGGGATTCCTAAAAAAAGGAAAGCCTTTATGGATTGAGGCAGAAATGACATATTATGAAAAAGTCATCATTCCTGACTCCGCGTGGAAAGGTCTTTTGAAACAAATTCCTGAACAAGATATAAAAAGAATATTTGGGAGCACAAAAAATCCTTCAAAAGGAAAATTTCCAAGATTTAAAGTCACGGGATGGGATTTTGCAATCCCAAAAGAATATCATGAAAAGAACCCAACTGTGAATCTGGAGCAAACCGTTATGCCAGTTGAAAAAGATAAAACGCCATTTTGCGATCAGAGTCAATTGAGCGGGGGTGATGCTTTGTGATATTACTACTACTTCGTATATTCATATTTTTCTTTTCAGTATGCATTATAATATGTAGAAACAGATTTTCTGACCGACCAACAATGAGCTCGGATCAGACAGTTTCTTATAGCATATCAAAAACTGATGCAAGGCAAGTTTATGCAGTTCTAAGTGATTTTGAAAAATCGCAACTCTATTTTTATCATCGAATGGATATTGTTCTTCACATACGGTATCCAAATCTTAAATCATGGAGCCCGGCTCGACAAGGGGTATCCCTTTTAAACCAGGCAATCGAAGTTATCTTATTTTTCCCGGATAATATACAAAGTCGTATCTGGATCAGCTCGCAGGAACTGATTGGCCAGCTATATATCAAAAAAGAGGAAATTTTGCCCGCTGATCTCTCGGATGAAACAATTCCGAATGAACTGCGGGAGTTTTTTTACACAAATACTGGAATAATTGGTCAAAAGATCCGGACCGCAGTAAAAAAGCATCTGACATATGCCTATTTTTGTTTTGAAAATGGCGAATCAGATGATATGCAGCAACGAATTTGTGACCATATTACCGCCACAATGGATGGGGTAATGTGCACGGTGCAGGATAATTGTCTGTCAATGAACGTCCAAAATATGCTGGACGATGGAAACTATTAAAATATCTCAAATAAATGAAATGGAGGAAGTCTCATGAAAAACAGTAATTTATTAGTCTCAGACGATGCAATCTTTGAAATTAAATCGGAGCAGGATAAGCAGAAAGTGCTTACCTATATATCAGCAGATGAGTGGATTTCGCCATATATATATGAATGCCATGCGTTGGAACTACCGGATGCGCCGCTGTTCTTTGGACAGTTCAAGCAAGATTTCATGGTCGAGATGCCTACAGGTACATATCGTGTTCCACCCTTGGAAAATTCAGACGAAGAACTTTCTGAAACAGCAAGAGATACCGGTTTAATACTGGTATATCCTGAGAAAGGGCATCTGGTTGCCAAGCCCACCCGATATACAGCGTTTACGACCATGTGCGCACGAGCTGGAATAAGTGGTTCTACTATATGTAATAGTCAGAAAAAACCACTGTTGAATGTACTACCACTAGCTGAAAAAGCCACTTGGTTATCCCGTGGATTTTCATTGCACCTTGCTCCGTGCAAGATTCTATACCGTGATGGTAAAGTATCAAGCATGTTATCAGCGGAATACGAGGTTCTGCCGGCAGATATGGCTGTCCCGGCATTCGAGAATCGAATTAAGAAGGATCATCCTGCGCTGGAGCTTTCGGCAGGTATGCTCTCCCATGAGTATCTGTATCTGGATTACCTGCTAAACAATAAAGAAATGGAAGAATCCTTTTTTTACATGCTGCAGGACTTTGGCATTAAGTGTGATGCCATCAAAGCAGGTGTCCGCTTTAGTACTTCTGATATCGGAAGCAGCTGTATGAGTGCAGCACCGTTTTACAAGATTGATGACATGGTGGTACGCCTGGGAGATCCTATTGTACTCTCACACGAGCGCGGACACAGCATTGAACAATTTATTGGCAAATTGGGGGCACTTGGAATGCTCTTTAAAGAGTCAGAGGATGCAGTAGAAGTTTTGGGAAACACGGAAATCAAACATCCGGCGGGCTGTTTTTGGCATATTTTAGATCGGAATCCTGCTTTAAAAGCCGGATCAGAAGCGATCGCGGATGCACTGGACGCAACATATCCTGCAGGATGCACTGCCATTGACGTCTTTCTTTCATTAAACCAGATCATACAGGATCGCAATAACAAAAGGACATTGTCACCGACGCAGCTTATTAACCTGTCCGAGACAGTAGCGAAGCTGTTGCTGATCGATTACACAGAATATGACAAGGTGTGGATTGAAGACTAATTTTTCAAAAACGTAACTATAAAATCAAAGAAGAGCAGACGGCCTTTTTCACTAGGTACTCTGCTCTTTCTTATTAAAAATCAGCTTCCTTTATGGAACTGCAAATTATCAGGAGGAACTTATATGCTACAAACGAATGCAAAAACAGCTTATCTGGTATTTGTATCGCCAGACAATAATCACAATAAATTTTATCGTATGATCCCAAATGTGCCGGACATTACCAGATTCACAGCTGAATATGGTCGAGTGGGCGCTGCTGGCATGAAAAAGGTCTATCCCATCTCTTCATTTGATAAAATATATAATGAAAAGATTCAAAAGGGCTATATAGATCAAAGCGCTCTGCACCAGACGCAGGTAATGGTCAAAAGTGCATACGTCCCTACTCTGCAACCGTCAGTTGACTGGTTAATCAATACGTTATTAAATGCTGCAAATAGGGCGTTTAAGACAGAATATACTATTTCTGCTGATGAGATTACAGATCGTATGATAGATGAGGCGCAGGCTATGTTGCTTAAGTTGCAAAATTGCACGTCTGTTTCGACATTTAATACGATACTTGTCAATATGTTTCGCACCATCCCTCGCCGCATGCGTAACGTATCTGATTTTCTGGCTCAAACGGAAAGTGATTTTGAAAAGATTATCCGCCGGGAACAGGAGCTATTGGATTTTACATCTGGCCAGATAAAGCGCTCTGCCAGATGCCAGTCAGTATTAAATACCAGTCAGACATATCCGGAAGCGATTGGCATTGACATTCACGAATGTGATACTACTGAAATGCAGGAGGTATTAAAACATCTTAAAAGAGATCGACGATTTGATCTTTCAAGTTTTTACAAGGTTTATCGTGTCACAAATTTTAGCACAGAGGCTCGTTTTCATGATTACTGCAGCAAGCATCACATTGACGAGAAAAAAGAAACCCGGATGTATTACCATGGATCCAATACCAGAAATTGGGATGGACTTTTAACAAGCGGTCCCCTCTTAAACCCGAATGCAATATCCTGTGGCAAACACTTTGGTCATGGAATCTATTTTACCCATGAAGCGGAAAAATCCAGGAGATATTCTTCGATGTGTGATTATGTGCGGGATACAAAATGTACACTGGGGTTTATCGGAGTATATAAAGTAGCTCTCGGAAATATTTATCACGTAAAGGGATATGATGGTTCCTGCTCTTGCCTTACCCCAAGAAAAATGGAGGCAATGCATAAGGATTCGTTATATGCTCATAATGACAGCGGACGAACCATGTATGATGATGAAATTGTGATATTTCATGAGGAACAGGCGACTATCCGATATCTTATTGCACTAAAAAAGTGATTTTATCATTGTAACATCTCATAATAATGGCATATCAAATCTTAATAACCAGTCATACCAATATTCTGGTAAGGTGTAAGCATTCGGTATGAGTAAGAACTTTATTGATCTTAAATATGTATTGCAATTCATATAAAATATTGGTATAATTAACTTACAAAAAATTTCAACCAAATAAGTCAGAGCAAAACCATGATAGTTTCTATCATGGTTTTTTTGCTCTAAAACAGCCAGATGGCAGAAAGAAGGTAACTATGAACAAAGTAATTTTAATGGGAAGACTCACAAAAGATGCAGAAGTACGTTATTCACAGGGCGAAAATCCTACTGCTATTGCCCGTTTTACACTGGCGGTTGATCGCCGATTCAAACGTGACGGTGACGATCAGACCGCCGATTTTATCAGTTGTATTGCTTTTGGGCGAGTAGGCGAATTTCTGGAACGCTTCGGACGGAAAGGAACAAAGTTTGTTCTCGAAGGGCGTATCCAGACCGGAAGCTACACTAATAAGGATGGACAGCGCGTCTATACAACAGAAATCGTTGTAGAAAATATGGAATTTGCAGAAAGCAAGAGCAATGCGTCCGACAATAACTCTTCTAATAAGAATGCAAATACGAACGCCGGAATCCCATCACCAAGCAATGCATCAGACGATGGGTTTATGAATATCCCGGATGGCATCGATGAAGAATTACCGTTTAACTAAATTGTTATCGAGTAATGAATGCTCCCCTCTTTCTATATAGGAAAGGGGGGATTTTTTATCTGCACAACAGGAGGTATAAAAAATTTGAAAAAGCCAAGAAATCTTAAAAATGAGGAAATCATGATTAAAGTAGAAAACTGCACTGAAACGGAAGTTACTCTCGTACTCTACACAAAGCCAGCTACCATAATGGATCTGATGGATGAAACATATGGCGCCGAAAACTGGCAGGCAGAACACACCATTGTATCCAAAGGAACTGGTCAAGTTGCAATGCTTTGCAAAATATCGGTATACGATGATAAACATAACCGCTGGATCGCAAGAAGCGATGCCGGAGAACCGGTTGGATTAGGGAACCATGCCGACAAAAGCCAGGCAACCGATGCTCTTAAACGAGCCTGCGCTCTTTTTGGAGTTGCAAAAGAACTAAAGACCCTGCCGGAAGCAATCATATGCCGCACATTTGAACCGGCACTGGATGAAGCCGGTAATCCTGTAAAACTAAATGGCTTTCCAACTACAAAAACCTTAATCAATGTGACACACACACAAGATGGATCATGGGAATGCCGGGATACGTTTTCGATTGTCCAATATCTTCTTGATGACAAAGGAAATATCTGTGCCTTATGCATCAGAGATGATTCTACCGGAGAGCGGGTATTTTGCGTCGATTATCGCAATAACCGGAATCCGCCGGTTAGATCTGACATTATGCCGCTTACATCCGCAGAGTTAGCGCGGTATTCCCTACTGGTGGCAGATGTCGGTTCATTTGCCCGTAGCAATATCACCCTCGGCAAAATGAAGCCAGATGAATTAAGATGGCTTTTTGGAGCCACAAGTAATCCAGATATCAAGCGTGGTTGCTTGGAGCTTGCAAAAGCATTCCCAGAAATTAAAGACTGCTTTTTACAGGGAGACATAAATCCGGACGCACTTTTAAAACAATTCCGGTAGCATATTTTGCTGCCTGAAATCCTAGAAGGAGGCTTTTTATGGCAGCAAAATATATTACATCAAAAGAACGTCACTTATTTATAGAAGCAATGCTTTCAAAACTGGATGCTATATCGGTTGATGAGATTATTGCATCCAGAATTCCTCTAAAGTCTAATGGACGGCATCTGATGGGACTTTGCCCCTTTCATAACGATTTGCACTATGGTTCATTTATTGTTACTCCCAGTAAAGGTTTATGGAAATGTTTTGCCTGCGGCGATGGCTATGGCGGCAATGGTATACGGTTTTTGAGCCTCTATGATAATGTCGATTATCTGCAGGCTGCCTTTAAAGCCGCTTTGGAACACGGCATTATTACACTAGAGGAATATGAATTATATTCAGAAAAACAAACTTACTCAAAAACCTACGTTTCTTCTCTTGAAAAAAAGCATGAAAAGAAACGTACAACTGCAGAACCGCAGATGGAGCGTGCCAACTTCGCCATCCGACATAATGTATATCATGCATTTAAGGATGCATGTACATTGTCAGCCGAACATAGAGATCATTTATTAACCAAGCGAAAGCTTACGGTCGAACGAATTACGGCCGATTATTTCTCATTCCCAGTTACTTCTTATGAGAAAAATAGAGTGCTTAAGCATATCCGGGATCAATATCCAGAATATACCGATGAGATACTTATAACCGTTCCCGGCTTTTATTACGATAAGCGGTATAAAAAGGTAACCTTTTATGCCGTTCCCGGGATTGGAATACTCATACATGATGCTCATGGAAGAGTTTCATCCATCCAGATCCGTAGGGACACCCTAAAGGACGGACAAAAAAGATACATCTGGTTCTCTTCTTCTTTTGCCGCGTATGAACCGGAAAAATATCTAGGAGGCAGCGGGCTTGATGCATACCGGGATATATTATACCCGGATAATGAATTCCGTCCCATTCTATGTATTACAGAAGGGCGATTTAAGTCGGAGGTTATCCGTGCTGCTGGAAATGTCGCCATGTCCCTGCAGGGAGTCGGTGCACAAAACGGTATTATAAAGGATATCGAAGCCATTATGGAGACAAGACCTATAAAAACCATCTATCTTATGTTTGACGCGGATATGCTTGGAAAGTTTGAAGTGTTTCGGCAGCTGCAAAAACTATATACTACTCTCTCTTCCACATTTATGGTATCAATAAAAGCGGCCTGCTGGCATATCGATGCCGGAAAAGGTATTGATGATCTATATAACAATGGGAATATTACAAGCATCCAATATGTGAATTTGCAATGGCTTATCGAAACATATAAGATAGTTTTTGCCAATACGTTACATACATTCGGCTATAACTCTCTCAGGGACATTCCAAAAACCCCGGCAAAAAAAGAAGAATTCGAGCGCATTCTGCAGCAAGAAGAAGAAAATGCTATTATAAGTGATGAATAACAGATAAAGGCTGGCGCCAGGATGAAATCTCCTTCCGCCGCCAGTCTTTATAGTGATTCTACATATTAAATTTTACCTTGCACCATGAGATGCTACGTGCTATAATATGCTTGTATAAAAACAAACCAAATAAATCAGAAGTAATCTATGCCATTCGCATAGATTTTTTTATTTTCTAAACTGACCGCTTGCTAGGCGGTCTTTTTTTATTGCCAAAACAGGCTTACAAATAGATTTTATCTCAACTACGCCACCATGCGTTTATATAAACACCATACCAAGGAGGAAGTGCTTATGATCACATCATATGCAACTGATAAAGATGTAAAAACTGCCTACATCATTAAGAAGAAAAAGCAGTTAGAAAAACTCAACAAAATATTTGGGACAGCAGAAACCGTCTATCCCGCACTTTATGTCGACATATTCGGAATGCCTACGCCTACAAGCCTCAAGCGGAAAAAGGCGCTCAAATCTTTCGGATATCAGATCATTAACCTGTAAAAAAGGAGGTATTTCATGCTACCAACAAGCACGGATTTAAAAACACTCGTTTTGCCTAGAGCAACTCCCATACAGCATTTTAAAATTGCTGGCATGTTTGAGGATGAATATTGTGCGCTGCCGGAGGAATTTAAGCCGTTTTACGAGTATGACGAAGAGAACCGGCAATACACACTAAATGAATTGGAATGGCTCAGATGGCGTAAACACGGTCCATATCACAGACATCCTGATGATGCTCGTTACATTAAGCACACCTTGGGTGGCAGCGATATTGCAGCGCTCTTTGATGGATCAGCTCTTTCTAAAAGTCTCCATCTGTATGATGGTCAGCACGGCAGTAATTATAAATGCAAAATGGAATTATACTATGAAAAAATCGAAAAAAAACTGCCGCTTGCGGAGAAAAAAGACACCGATTTATTCTGGTGCGGGCATAATGAAGAACCATCAATTCGCTCAATTTTCAAAAAACGTTACTGTGACGATCATCCCCTTGATATTGTTAAGGTCATAAATGATTGCCATATGTATCAGTGCGGCATTCGGGATAAATATGGAGCGTTATTATATCCATATGTCCTATGCGATTTAGATGGTCTTGTTCAAATAAACGGCATAACAGGCATCCTTGAATGCAAGACTTGTAATAAAAACAGCGAAGACTACAAATTATGGGTTAAGAAGATCGTCCCTTTAAAATATTACCTGCAGATCTGCTGGTATATGTTATGCATGAATATGCCGTATGCATATATCTGTGCAAAATGGGGACTGTCCCTATCAGAAAGCTGTTATATCTATGTTGAGAGAGATTTTGCAGTTGAAAAGCTTCTGCTTGACGTAGCAAAGGATTTTATTGATTGTGTAGATAAGCATATTCCACCGGAACCGGACGATCAGAACATAGATCGACTGTTTGTATTCTGGCGCCGGAAAATGGGAAATCACAAACCGGACGTACCACCAGTAAAACTTGATCGGCAGTATAGGCACATAGTATCTACCCTATCATCGATCAATAATGGACTTAAAACATATTCGTCCTTATCTGATGATCTGCGTAAGCAGCGCAATGATATTCTTGCAAAAGATATATTTCCGGTGTTAGGTGATGCATCAGAAGCGATTGTCGATTATTCCGCCACATCCAATGTGCGTATCCGAGTCAAGGACAAAAGCGAACACACTCGTATGACGGTAGATGCTGAAAACTTAAAGAAATCTGCACCAAACCTGTATCAAAGATATGTAAAACCTGTTTTTGATGCAAAATTATTCCTACGCGAAATGGCAAACAATCCTGATGCTGCAGAGTTCATTATCGAAGATTCCACTTTAACAGAATCAAAGATGAATTACTGTGACATTAGATTAGAGCCGAAATTAAAACCTCAACTCTATTCGGAGATATCCAAATAAGATTTCTCTCACATCAAAATTTTATAGAGGACTAATTTATTGTGTTCTCTAAGCTAAGTGCCAGAAAATCTGCATACTCCATAAATCACTTCGGTCCCACAGGAAGTAACATTGCTAGTAATATCCTGCGTTTGCAGTATGCCACTTCGTGGGGAAATATCCCGACCATCTAATTAAAAATTTAATAAACAAGCCTAACCTGCGATGTAACAAAAAAATCTAAAGGAGGAATATCATGAGTACAAACGAATCGAAACATTCCAATGCACCCACAGAGTCCCGGAGCATCCGGCAGCGTTATGCCGAGGAGGGCTGCATAAATGCAGCATTTACCCTTAATGGCTGGTTCGTAAAGATCAAGCCGGCATATGCTATTGATAAAGTCATTTTTAGCTTTGTCGCAAAAGGCTCTTCCGGAAAGCAAAGTTTCAACGTATACGTTGACCTTGACATTTTTGATTTGTGGATGGATGATGTAAGTTCATTCCGCATGCTGCGCAAGCTCCAGGAAGAAAATGCCGCCGGGAAAAAATATCCGGAAGCTTACAAAGTAGTTACCGGAGAAAACGGATCATATATGGTTGGCTTTTGTGTTTCCACCAAAGAAAACATGATTGCCATAAACGGCAGCGGGAAGCACAAGGAGAACGGCGCACAGACAGGAGACACGTTGCGGGCCTTTATACCAGTGTCATACGACTGGCTCCGCATAACCGCTAAATACTATAAGCGCACATGCCTGGAACATTTTAAAAAGCTGGCAACAACCATTCTGACCGAGTCGAGCTCCTATCACAGTCCCGATCAAGGTGTGCTTTTTGATGATGGTAGCACCTTTGCCCCTGCATCAAACATGCCGGATGGTGCTGGTTCTGCTAATACAGGCAGCACAGCTAAGGAGCCGGTCAAAAAAAAGAAATCCGCTGCTTCTTCAAACAAAGACGCAACGGATTCTGAAAACTGTTCTGCTACTTCTAAAAAAGAGAAATCAAAAAAAGCAGACGCTACTTCTAACACTCCTACTGCTCCGGTCACGCAGGAACACAGCATCACATACAACATGAAATCCTGTAAAAAGGTGGAAATAGACACACAGACACCTATTTGTTATGATGGAGCACATTATAAGTTATTGGCGCTGGATGCTGAAGGAAAACAGCGTAATATTGTTATTACGTCTGATATTTCCCAAAAGCTCGGTGATAAGTTTAAAGATCTCCGCGCCGCATGTCAGGAAGCTGCCAATGCCAACCGTCATATACACCTTACCATGCTATATCGATCCGGTGTATACGATACATGCAATGTCCTTTTTTTGTATAATCTGGCATAACTCTGCCAGCAGAACTTTTCATTTAAAAAAAAATTTGCTATAATACATATTAGAAAGGAATACTATATGAGTAACGACAATACTATTTTTGACGACGTATTTCGGACGATGCTTGAAAAAATGCCGCAGCTGGTCATCCCTGTTATCAATGAAGTTTTCCATACTTCGTACTCTGATAAGGAAAAGATTGTTCAGCATCGCAATGAGCATCACACAAAATCTGGTGAAATCATCACAGACTCGTACCTTGAAATTGGCGGCAAGCTCTATCACATAGAGTGTGAGAGCAAATCCAGTGGAAATATGTGCATACGGATGATCGAATATGATTTTGCTATTGCGCTTGAGGACGCATCCATAAATCCGGATCATATGTATGAGATTCAATTTCCTCATTCCTGTGTCCTGTATTTGCGACACAACGCAAACACACCAGACACTTTAAAGGCAAAGATATTATTACCGGATGAACAGGCTTTCTACTATCAGATTCCGACTGTCAAGGTACAAAATTATACGCGGGATGAGATTTTCCGCAAACGGCTTTTATTCTTCCTGCCGTTTTATATCTTACGGTACGAGAAGGATCTTAACAACATCGAGGAAAATTCCTCAAAGCTAAATGCATTAGTGGCCGAATATAACTCTCTCCGATTACAGTTGGAGCAGGAATTATCATCTGATGCAGAATCTGATATTTATGCGCGACTACTCGAATTGATTGAGTGCATTTCCAATTATGTGTTGCGTAAAAAACCTGTCGTTAAAGAAAGGATCGGTGATATTATGGGTGGTAAAGTTTTAGAATTGAAAGTCGATGTTGCTCATGATAAAGGGCGCGAAGAAGGACGCAAAGAAGGGCGCGATGAAGGGCGCGAAGAAGGGCGCGAAGAAGGGCGCGAAGAAGGGCGCGATGAGGTTATTTCTCGTCTTTTAAAGTTTGGTATGTCCGTCAATGAAGTCTCTGTTGCGACTGGATACTCTACTGAGGAAATCCTCAAAGTCCAGTCAAAAATGTAGGATTGGTGGCATTATGGGTGGTAAAGTTTTAGAATTAAAAGTCGATGTTGCTCATGATAAAGGGCGCGAAGAAGGGCGCGATGAGGTTATTTCTCGTCTTTTAAAATTTGGTATGTCCGTCAATGAAGTCTCTGTTGCGACTGGATACTCTACTGAGGAAATCCTCAAAGTCCAGTCAAAAATGTAGGATTGGTGGCATTATGAGTGGTAAAGTTTTAGAATTAAAAGTCGATGTTGCTTATGATAAAGGATATAAAGAGGGTTTCAATGAAGGTTTCAAAAAAGGTCTCAACGAAAGTCATGAAGAAGTGCGTACACATGTTATCCCTCGTATGTTGAAATACGGCATGACTGTCGATAGCATCGCAGCTGCGACCGGCTACACTACCGAAGAAATTCTCAGAATTCAAGATCCTGTGAAGAAAATTCTGTAAATTAGACAACACAAAGGTCTTCTATGATAAAATATTAAAATCATAGGAGGCCTTGTATTATGGCAAGCAGAAAAAGAGAAGTTTACAAACCAAAACCAATGACAGAAGGAAAGAGAAATCTGATTCAGGGATTGCTTCAGGAGTATGATATCCAGTCTGCTGACGATATTCAGAATGCATTAAAGGATCTTCTGTCCGGAACGATTCAAGATATGCTTGAAACAGAAATGGATAATCTCCTTGGCTATGACCGCTATGAAAGATCCGGCGAGCCTAACTACCGCAATGGTACAAAAGCAAAGACTGTCCGGAGTAAATATGGGGAATTTGAAGTAGACGTGCCTCAGGACAGGCAGAGTTCCTTTGAACCACAGGTACTTCCAAAGCGCCAAAAGGATATCTCATCGATTGATGACAAAATCATTTCCATGTATGCAAAGGGAATGACCACACGACAGATTTCAGAAACCATAGAGGATATTTATAGTTTTGAAGTAAGTGAAGGGATGGTATCCGATATCACAAACAAGCTGCTTCCAAGGATCGAAGAATGGCAGAACCGACCGTTATCTCCAGTATATCCAATCGTTTTCATTGATGCAGTACACTTCTCTGTCCTTGATGACGGGGTAATCAGAAAGCTTGCTGCATATGTTGTCCTTGGAATTAACGAAGAAGGCATGAAGGAAGTCCTGAATATTGTTGTTGGGGAAAATGAAAGCAGTAAATACTGGTTGTCTGTATTGAACAGCCTGAGAAATCGTGGGATTCAGGATATTCTCATTCTCTGCTCCGATGGATTAACCGGAATAAAAGATGCAATCTCTACGGCTTTTCCCAAAACCGAGCAACAACGCTGCATCGTACATATGGTGAGAAATACGCTCAAATACGTTGCTAACAAGGACATGAAAGCCTTTGCGAAAGACTTAAAAACTATCTACACAGCAGCAGACGAAGAAGCCGCCAGAAAGCAGCTAAAAACCGTTACAGAAAAATGGTCTGGACAATATCCGAGTGCCATGAACCGGTGGCATGACAACTGGGATGCAGTCTCACCAATTTTCAAGTTTTCCAAGGAAGTCCGCACCGCATTTTATACCACAAATGCCATAGAATCACTAAATTCGTGCTACCGCAGATTAAACAAGCAGAGAAGTGTATTTCCAAGCTCACAGGCGCTGATGAAGGCTCTGTACCTAGGGACTTTTGAGGTAGCAAAAAAGTGGACAATGCCAATCCGAAACTGGGGAAAAGTACGTGGTGAATTGGAAATCATGTACCCAGATAGAATGCTGATATAGCAATAAAAGCCGGAATATCAAGAGCGCCCGGATTTTCCCGGGCGCTCTTGACATACCAGCTTATTTTTGCTATTAAACAAACAACGGCTTAACCACAGAAAACTGCTGTTAAGCCGTATCAATTATCATAGAAGATCTAAATTTACAGAAAAAATTTCACACTGTCAGCGTGGCGAAAGAAACATTACAGAAATAGGTTTGAAAAGTTGTTCTACTCAACTCTTACCCACGAACACTGTATTGTTTTCATCAAGAGCACCGATAGGGTATGTCGCTATTGCCGCTAATGAAGTTTGCACCAATCAGGGCTTTAAGAGTGTTATTCCCAATGAGAATACAGACCCTCTTTTCCTGTTCTATTTACTCAAATACAACAAGGGTAAAATTGAAGGAATGGGTAGCGGTACGACTTTCAAAGAAGTATCTGGAAACACGATGAAGAATATTCTTGTGAATGTACCTACTGATAAGAAAGTGCAGGAAAAGATTGCAGCTATTCTCGGCTCTATTGATGACAAAATTGAAGAAAATGAGAGGATAAACAATAATTTAGAGCAGCAAGCTCAGGCGATTTGTCAGCAAATGTTCATAGATAATGCACTTTCTGATTGGACAGAAGGCACTTTGAGCGACATTGCTGATATTACAATGGGGCAATCACCAAGTGGCAATAGTTATAACGAGGACAAAAATGGTACAATTTTCTTTCAAGGTCGTGCGGAATTTGGATTTAGATTTCCGTCAGTTCGTTTATATACCACTGAACCTAAACGAATGGCACAGTCAAAAGATACTTTGATGAGCGTTCGAGCACCGGTAGACGACATAAATGTTGCCCATACAGATTGTTGTATTGGGCGTGGGCTTGCAGCTATTCATTCTAAATCCAACCATCAATCCTTTGTCCTTTACACAATGTTTTCGCTAAAAAAAACAGTTAGATGTTTTTAATGGTGAGGGAACAGTTTTTGGTTCTATCAATCGTAATTCATTAAATGAGATGCCTATTCTTATTCCATCCGATGAAAATTTGGATGAGTTTGAAAAGATTGTGGCTCCTATGGATTTAGCCATTCGCAATAATTACGATGAAATGTGCCGTTTACAGGATATTAGAGACAATTTGCTCCCTCGTTTGATGTCAGGTGAACTTGATATCTCCAACATCGACCTTTAAGCCGCTAAATTATTGTTTTTGTGAAAGGAAGATAAATGTTAAACAAGATATTTGATTCAGTTCGAGATTTTTATAAAAGTATTGTTTATCACACACCAAAAGAAGAGCTGAATAAATTAGAGATAGAAAAGATAAAATCGAATGGATTGATACATTTTTGCAATAGTAAAAATGTAGATAAAATATTGCAAGAAGGTGTAAAAGGAGGCTTGAAGTCTCCGATGCAGAAAGCTGAAAAGAATTATACATGGTATTACATATATGATAGTACAACCTATGAAAAAAATAAAAGAATAGTTCACAGTAAAGGTGAACGAAAGAGTTACGATGCGTATGTTATCATAAAAGAATTAAAAGATGAGCAGATGAATAAGTTACGGATAAGAAGAAAATATGATAATGCAGTTATCTATCCAGGTACATTAAAGACTGAAACAATGGATGCTCATTACATAGAAGAATAGCGAGGTGATTAAATGTGAGACCGTTTCAAGTTTTGTGTAAACGTTTAAAACTGATATAAGATTTGTGAATAGTTACAAATGGGCAGA
>ULQI01044819.1_pt1 | contig 21665 bp, 18 predicted proteins | sample 1954261 | NCBI WGS metagenome assembly ULQI01 (sample SAMEA4835650, study PRJEB28245) | human gut metagenome | biome: gut microbiome; material: fecal sample | place: Denmark | collected 2008 | reverse complement strand
TGATTCGCTGGCAAGCTGCGGTGCGGAAGTACAGAAAGGCAACCCGCCGACAGAACGCAAAATTCAGCGTTTGTTCCGCAACCCGGAAGTTACGCCGATGATTAAACGCTGCAACGACTATGGTGCAGGCGGTGTATCCGTTGCCAACGGCGAACTTGCCGACGGCCTTGTAATTGACCTTGACAAAGTGCCGAAAAAATACGAAGGCCTTGACGGTACGGAACTTGCCATTTCCGAATCTCAGGAACGTATGGCGCTTGTTATTGCTCCCGAAAATATTAAGAAATTTATTGCCTTTGCCGATGAGGAAAACCTTGAAGCAACCGTTATCGGGCAGGTTAGCGATAACAGAAGGCTTGTAATGTACTGGCGCGGCGATAAAATTGTTGACCTTTCCCGCGACTTTTTGAATACCAACGGCGTTGCCCAGCATGCAGACGTTAAAGTTTGCAATGTTGAAGGCGAATGCGTATTTGACAAACTGCCGGCAGAAGTTGCTGCGGCAGACGGTTTGAAAAACGCATGGCTTGCTAACCTCGGACGCCTTAATGTTTGCAGCCAGAAAGGGCTTTCCGAACGCTTTGACAGCACTATCGGCCGTGGTACCGTGCTGATGCCGTTTGGCGGCAAACGCCAGCTTACTCCGTCCGAAGGCATGGTTGGCAGGCTGCCCGTGCTGCACGGCAAAACCACGGCGGCATCCGTTATGGCGTGCGGCTACAACCCGGATGTTGCCTGCTGGAGCCCGTTCCACGGCGCACTGTATGCGGTTGTGGAATCCGTAACCCGTGCCGTTGCACTTGGTGCAGACCCGGCAAAACTGCGCCTTACCTGCCAGGAATACTTCCCCAAACTGCATAATACCGAGCTTTGGGGTCAGCCCTTTGCTGCACTTTTAGGCGCATTTACTGCGCTGGACGCTTTGGAACTGCCTGCTATCGGCGGCAAAGACAGCATGAGCGGCACCTTTATGGATAAAACCGTTCCGCCGACGCTTGTTTCCTTCGCGGTTGACGTTATCGACGGCGATAAAGCCGTATCGGCAGAATTTAAAAATGCCGGCAGTAAGGTTGTATTCCTTTCCTGCCCGCGCGAAACTACGGAAGTACCGGATTTTGGCGCGCTGAAAGCAAATCTTACCGCAGTGCATAAAGCCATTCTTGCGGGCAAAATTACTGCTGCGGCAGCCGTTAAAGAAGGCGGCATTGCAGCGCTTGTAACAACAATGTGCCTTGGCAACAGCCTTGGTTTTGAATTTATTAAACCCTATAACGATACTGACGGACTGTTTACTTTGCAGCCCGGCGGCATGGTGCTTGAACTTGCAGAAGGCACAGAACCCGAGGACCTGTTTGAAGGGCTCGACTACATGCTGCTTGGCCATACCTCTGAAAAACAGGTTATCGCCATTAATGACGACGTTATCCCCATGGGCGAAGCAGAAAAGGCTTACAGCACTCCGCTGGAAGGCATTTTCCCGTCCAAAACAGATGAAAAAGACGATAAGGATATCGACATGCCGCTTTATAAGGCAGAACTGCCTTTAACTGCACCGGTAACAATTGCCAGACCGCGCGTATTCATTCCGGTATTCCCGGGCATTAACTGCGAATATGACAGCGCCCGTGCTTTTGAAGACGCCGGTGCTGTGGCTGAAACCTTTATTGTGCGCAACCTTACCCCGCAGGCAGTAGAAGAATCCGTTGCCAAAATGGTTGAAATGATTGACAATGCCCAGATTGTAATGCTTCCGGGTGGTTTCAGCGCCGGTGACGAACCGGACGGCAGCGGCAAGTTTATTGCTACCATGCTGCGCAACCCGCGCATTAAAGAAGCTATCGAACGCCTGCTTAACGACCGCGACGGTTTGATGCTCGGTATCTGTAACGGCTTCCAGGCACTTGTTAAACTCGGACTTGTACCTTATGGCGAAATCCGCGAAATGTCTGCCGACAGCCCGACTCTTACCTTCAATAATATCGGCCGCCACGTTTCGCAGATTGTTAACACCCGTGTTGTTTCCAACAAATCTCCGTGGTTCAGCGCTGTTGAACCGGGCGAAATCCATTCCGTTGCCGTATCTCACGGCGAAGGACGCTTCTATGCGCCGGAAGAAACAATTAAAGCATTGTTTGCCAACGGGCAGGTTGCAACGCAGTATGTTGATGAAAACGGCAAACCCACCATGGCAATGCCGTACAATCCCAACGGTTCGCTGTATGCTATTGAAGGTATTACCAGCCCCGACGGCAGAATTTTGGGTAAAATGGGCCATACCGAACGTTTTGTACCGGGCCTGTTTAAAAACATCAGCGGCAATAAAGACCAGAAAATCTTTATCAGCGGCGTAAATTATTTTAAATAAGCATTAAAATGTTTTACCGCCCTTGCTTAAACGGTGAGGGCGGTATTATTTTTATGGAAAGATGAAATACGCAATGAATAAATCTTTTCAAATTCAGCAAAATGCAACGGCTCCTACATGCGTGAACACGGCTGCGCTGCGGTTCACGCATTTTTGTAAATACTTAAAATGAAGCCGCCGTTGTTTTGTCTTGAATTTTCAAAGGTTTACCCATTGCGTATTTATATTATAGTTGTATAAAATATAAAAGCAGTCAATTTTTATTTTAAAAGAGTTATGTAAATATGAGGCGAATGATTTATGCTGTTAAGTGAGAGCAAAAACTGCGGCGGCTGAAATTAAAATACATAAGTAAGAGAGGTCAGCCGCGCAGCCTGACCGGAATCGGAGGAGCCGCAGCATTTTTGCAGAACTGAAACAGCGTGAATCATTTGCGGTGAGTTTTAATAATAAAAAATTTTACTTTGCAAGCGAAGGAACATTATGGATAAGTTACAAAATTTACAGCCCTGGCAGCAGGTGCAGGGCATTTACGTGCATATACCGTTTTGCAGGCAAAAATGCCTGTACTGCGATTTTAATTCGTACGCCGGTTTTGGGGCGGAGGCAATGGCAAAATATGCTGCGGCGGTATGCAGGGAAATTGCCGGGCGCAGAAAAGATGTACCTGTAAACGCCAATGCTTCAATTTATTTTGGCGGCGGCACACCAAGCCTTTTACCGGCTGAAGCTATAAAAGAAATTACAGACGCTTTAAAAAAGTACGGCTGGTGGCAAAATCCGTGCGAGGCGTCTATCGAGGCAAATCCCGGCACTGTTGATTTGCATAAACTGAAAGCACTGCGGCAGTCAGGGTTTGACCGCATCAGCTTTGGCGTGCAGAGCTTAAATGATGCAGAATTAAAAGCAATAGGACGCGTGCATAATGCAGCCGAAGCATTGGAAGCAATAGAGCTTGCCAAACAGGCAGGCTTTAAGCGCATTAATGCCGACGTTATTTACGGCCTGCCGGGGCAGACTATGGCAAGTTTAAAAGAAACGCTTGCGCGGCTTTGCAGTACCGATATTGAGCATTTATCTGTTTATGGGCTGATTGTTGAGGACGGCACGCCGCTGCAAAAAATGACAGAAGCAGGGCAGATAATTTTGCCGGACGAGGACGAAGCGGCCGATATGTACGAATTTGTACAGGAGTTTTTAAAAATGCAGGGCTTTGAACGCTATGAAATATCAAACTATGCGCGAGGCAAAGCGTACAGCCGCCATAACCTTGTGTACTGGCATTATTACCCGTATGCGGCGTTTGGCGCGGGTGCCTGCGGTTTTAACGGCAGCGCGCGTTTTACTGCCGTCGCTAAAGTACAAAACTACATACAGCTTATACAAAGCGGCGGGCAGCTTTATGATAAAGAAGAACTGCCTGTGCCGGTGCAGTTTGAAGAATTTATGTTTATGAACCTGCGTAAAAAAAGCGGCGTAAGTTTAACCGAAGCAAAGCAGCGTTTCGGCATTGACGTTATGGAAAAATACAGGACCGAGATGAAACCGTATATTGAACATAACTTGCTTAGCTTTGATAAAAAGTGGCAGAAAATGTGCCTTACCGAAGCTGGTATGGAAGTTGGCAACCGTATTTTTGAAATTTTTGTGACGGATTAAATTTTATTTAAAAAATATATAAAAACTTATTGACAATATCTAAAGGCAGTGCTATTCTAATATCAAGATGTTAGCACTCTATTATAACGAGTGCTAACAATCCCTTCGGAGGTGGGGATATGTTAAACGAAAGAAAGAAGAAAATTCTGCAAATCATCATAGAAGATTACATTTCTACGGCAGAGCCGGTAGGTTCACGCACTATTGCGCGCAAACATGATTTGGGATTGAGCCCGGCCACCATCCGTAACGAAATGAGCGATTTGGAACTTTTGGGTTATCTGGAGCAGCCCCACACTTCAGCCGGCCGTGTGCCTTCGGCACAGGCATACAGGTTTTATGTAGATTCCATGATTGAGCCGGATACGCTGGACGATAACGACCTTACATTAATTAATACCCTGTACCGCGAACGCCAGCGCAGCATTGACGATATTTTCCTGTCAACCGCAAAAATCCTTTCACAAATGACCCACAACGTGTCGATGGTGCTGGCAAACCAGCATTCCATCAGCCGTTTCTGTTATTTAAAGTTTTTGCCGCTTGATACGAACCATGCCATTTTGTGCATTGTTACCGATGACGGCAATGTAAACAACTGCGTGGTGGAAATTCCGGCAGGCATGTCTGCCAAAGAACTGGAATACATGGCCGGGCGCATTACAAGAATGCTGGAAGGCAAAGCCGTAACGGATATCGATAAGGCATTGCTGGATGAAGTGCAGGCAGCGGTTAAAGATGACCGGCTGCTTTTAAGTTCGCTTTTGCATGTGCTGCGCCGTATGACGCGCCCCGAAAAGGAAACCTTCTTTATGGGCGGCACAAGGCAGCTGTTAAGCCAGCCTGAATTCCGCGACATGGAAAAAGTAAAAAACCTTTTAGGCGTGCTGGAAGAAGAAAAGGTTGTGCGCAATATTTTAAAATCCGGTGAAGAATCGGACGGTTTGCGCATAACAATAGGCAGCGAAAATAAATTTGAAGGCATTCAGGATTGCAGCATGGTGCAGGCAACTTACCGCTTAAACGGCAAAATAGTCGGTACAATGGCGGTTTTGGGGCCTACGCGTATGCAGTATGGCAAAGTAATTGCCGTAATGGATTATCTTCATAAATATTTAAAAACGATTTTAAACAGCTGAGGAGGGACAGTATGCAGGCAGAAGATATTAAAGATACTCAGAACCCTGCGGAAGGAGCAGCGGAAAATGCTGAAGCGCCCGCTGAAGAAAAGGTAAACGCCGGTGAAGCGGCTGCCGGGAATGCAGAAAACGCACAACCGGAAGAAGCAAAAACGGAAGAACCCCAGAAAGATGAAAAAGATGCAAAAATCGAAGAACTGCAAAACCGCCTGATGCGTTTGCAGGCTGATTTTGAAAATTTCCGCAGACGCAATGCTGCCGAACGCGAACAGCTTTCAACCTTCGTTACGGCAGATGTTGTCGGCAAGTTTTTAAAAGTGCTCGATAACTTTGAAAGAGCCGAACAAAGTGTAAAAACTACAAACGATATGTCTGCTATCGTAGCTGGCATGGAAAAAATCAAACGGCAGTTTGAACAGGCTTTTAAAGAGCTTGAAGTTGAAGAAATCCCCGCAGAGGGAGAAAAATTTAACCCGGAACTGCACGAAGCGGTTATGCGCGGGCAGAACCCGGATTTAGAGGATGAAAGCATTGAGCAGGTTTTTGAAAAAGGTTACAGGCTGCGCAATAAAATCATCCGCCACAGCAAAGTTAAAGTAATAAGCAACGATTAAGTTGCATTCTTTATACAGTGTAAATTTGAGGAGGAAAAAACATCATGTCTAAAGTAATTGGTATTGACTTAGGTACTACTAACTCTGTAGTAGCTGTTATGGAAGGCGGCGAACCGACCGTTATCACTAACCAGGAAGGCAGCAGGCTGACCCCGTCCGTTGTAGGTTTTTCCAAAAACGGCGAGCGTCTGGTAGGCCAGCTGGCAAAACGCCAGGCTGTTTCCAACCCGGACAGAACCATCAGCTCCATTAAACGCCACATGGGCACTAATTACAGAGTTGAAATTGACGACAAAAAATACTCTCCGGAAGAAATTTCCGCAATGATTCTGCAAAAATTAAAAGCTGACGCTGAAAAATATCTCGGCGAAAGCGTACATCAGGCCGTAATTACCGTTCCGGCTTACTTCTCCGACAGCCAGCGCCAGGCAACCAAGGACGCAGGCAAAATTGCAGGCCTTGAAGTTCTGCGTATTATCAACGAACCTACCGCAGCAGCACTTGCTTACGGCATTGACAAGAGCGAGGACCACACCGTTATGGTTTACGACCTTGGCGGCGGCACGTTCGATGTGTCCATCCTTGATGTAGGCGATGGCGTATTTGAAGTTAAAGCTACCAACGGCGATACTCACCTCGGCGGCGATGACTTTGACCAGCGCATTATCGACTGGATGGTTGACGAATTCAAGAAAGCCGAAGGCATTGACCTTTCCAACGACCGCATGGCTATGCAGCGTCTGCGTGAAGCAGCAGAAAAAGCTAAAATCGAACTGTCCGGCGTAATGAGCACCAACATCAACCTGCCGTTCATTACCGCAGGCGCCGACGGCCCGAAACATCTTGACATGGATTTAACCCGTGCTAAATTTGAAGAAATGACCGCAGACCTTGTTGAACGCACCATGGGCCCGACCCGTCAGGCTATGGCCGATGCAGGCATGAGCGCAAGCGACATTAACAAAGTACTCTTGGTTGGCGGTTCCACCCGTATTCCGGCTGTACAGGAAGCCATTAAAAAATTCATGGGCAAAGAACCGCACCGCGGCATTAACCCGGATGAATGCGTTGCAGTAGGCGCTGCTATTCAGGCAGGCGTACTGGCAGGCGAAGTTAAAGACGTACTGCTTCTGGACGTAACTCCGCTGTCCCTCGGCATTGAAACCGCCGGCGGCATTTTCACCAGAATGATTGACCGCAACACCACCATTCCTACTTCCAAATCTCAGATTTTCTCCACTTATTCCGATAACCAGCCTTCCGTTGATATCCATGTACTGCAGGGCGAACGCGACATGGCTGCCGACAATAAAACTCTGGGACGTTTTGAACTGTCCGGCATTCCGGCTGCACCGCGCGGAGTACCGAAAATTGAAGTTACCTTCGATATCGACGCCAACGGCATTGTAAACGTAAAAGCTAAAGACCTCGGTACCGGCAAAGAACAGAAGATTACCATTACTTCTTCCGGCACGCTTGATAAAGACGAAGTTGACCGCCTTGTAAAAGAAGCCGAAGCCAACGCCGAAGCGGATAAAAAACGCAAAGAAGCAGTTGAAGCTCGCAACCAGGCCGACAGCCTCTGCTATCAGGCAGAAAAAACCATTAAAGACATGGAAGGCAAAGGCAGCGACGAACTGATTGCCAAAGTTAAAACCGCAATGAACGCCCTGAAAGAAAAAATGAAAGGCGACGACGTTGACGCAATTAAGAAAGCAACCGAAGAACTTACCAAACCTTTGTATGAACTGAGCGCTGAACTTTACAAACAGACCGAAGCAGCAGGTGCAGGCGCAGCAAACGCAGGCGGCGCTAAAAAAGCCGACGACGATGTAGTTGACGCAGAAGTTGTTGACGACGACAAGAAATAATCAGCTTAGGATGGTGTAAACCTTGGAAAAAAGAGATTACTATGACGTGCTGGGCGTTTCTAAAAGCGCAACGGCAGACGAGATAAAAAAAGCATATCGTAAACTGGCACGTCAGTATCATCCTGATGTCAACAAGGATAATCCTGATGCTGCAGAAAAGTTTAAAGAATGCTCCGAAGCATACAGTGTTTTGAGCGACGAAAAGAAACGTGCCCAGTATGACCAGTTTGGCCATGCAGCCTTTGACGGCGCTGCCGGAGCAGGCGGCGCGGGCGGTTTCGGCGGGTTTGATTTCAGCGGCTTCGGCGGCGCTGGCGGCGGTATGGAGGACATTTTTGATATGTTCTTTGGCGGCAGCGGGCGCTCCAGAGGCGGTCGTCAGGCAGGCCCGCAGCGCGGCAGCGATTTACGCTTCGATATGGAAATTACCTTTGAAGAAGCGGCTTTCGGCGTAGAACGCGAAATTAACCTGACGCGCGACGAACAATGCCCGAAATGTAAAGGCAGCGGCGCTGAACCGGGCAGCAAGGTGGAAACCTGCCCAGAATGCCACGGCACAGGCCAGGTAAGCTTTACGCAAAACACTATGTTCGGGCAGATGCGCAACGTACGCCCGTGCAGCAGATGCCATGGCGAAGGCAAAATTATTACCGAGCCGTGCAAAGAATGTAAGGGCAAAGGCACCGTACGCAAAACCAAAAAGCTTAAAGTTAAAATTCCTGCCGGTGTTAACGACGGTTCGCGCCTGCGCGTAAGCGGAGAAGGCGAAGCAGGTATGCGCGGCGGCCCGAGCGGCGACCTTTACGTATACCTTTATGTGAAGCCGCACAAATTCTTTGAACGCGACGGCAACACTGTATTATGCGAAGTGCCTATTAACATTGTACAGGCAACTTTGGGCGATGAAATAAAAGTACCGACGCTGGACGGCCAGGTAACCATGAAGATTCCGGAAGGTACCCAGCCGGGACAGGTGCTGCGCCTGAAAGGCAAAGGCATACCCAGCCTGCGCGGAGGCAGCCGCGGCGACCAGCTGGTACGCATAAAAGTTGTTGTTCCTAAAAAGCTGAGCGAAAAGCAAAAAGACGCGCTGCGTAAATTTGCCGACATCAGCAAGGACAACATCAATCCCGAAGAAAAAAGCTTTTTGAACAAAATTAAAGATTTGTTTAAATAACAAATAAAGCGCGTTTCCGTAAATTCGGAAGCGCGCTTTTAGTATCTTTACAGTTTTATATTTTTCTGTTACAATATGCAGGCAAATGTGCTGCCATAACGGTAGGCGGTTAGCCCTCTGCGGAGGGACTGTGACCCTCCGATAACATAGAATCCGCGTGGCGGAAATATGCTAAAGGAGGGGATAGCATGGATGTTATTGATATTTTAACCATTATTGGTTATACAATAACGGTGTTTTCCTTTGGCTATGCCCTCGGAAAAGACTGCTGCAAAAAACGGTAACGACCGCCAAGAGCCTTGCAAACTTTGACGGTCGTTACTTTAGTTAACTGATTTTCAATTTTGCGGGCTGACCGTCTATCGGCAGCCATTTGTTTTTCTATAATTATTATAGCAAACAGGCACAAAAAGTCAAATATAGTAACGCTTAATATAAAACTCGCCGCGGTGTGATAAATATAAATTGACTGATTTTATAATGTACATTTCGGCCTTGTTATGATAAGATAAAAGGCGGAAATTTATATCTTTTTACTATGAGTTTTTTGAGGAGTGAAACGTAATGCAGTGGACGGAAGTCAGCTTACAGACAACGCATGAACAGGCAGACACGATTGCCGATATTTTATACAGCGCCGGTGCGCAGGGCGTGGCCATGGAAGACCCGCTTTTAATTAATCAGCTGCGCGCAAGCGGCACCTGGGAGTTGTGCGATATTCCCGAACAGCAGAATACCGAGGTTGTTACCGTAACGGCTTATTACCCGGATGACGAAAAACTTTCCGAACGTTTGGAGTTTATCTCACGCGAGGTTAAAGCCGTTGAAGAACGTATCGGGCAAAAATGCGTTTTCCGCAATCCGCTATTCCGTACACTGTGCGAGCAGGATTGGGCAAACGAATGGAAGCAGTATTTCCATGTAACCCATATCGGCAAGCACCTTGTTATTAAGCCTTCGTGGGAAAAATACGACGCTGAGGCTGATGACCTTGTTATTGAAATTGACCCCGGCATGGCCTTTGGCACCGGCACGCACCATACAACAAGCATGTGCATGGAATACCTGGAAGAAATTATTACGCCGCAGGCGGAGGTGTTTGACGTTGGCACCGGCAGCGGTATTTTAAGCATTGCAGCCGCCAAACTGGGCGCCAAAAGCATTGTTGCCGTAGATATTGACGCCAACGCCGTGCGCATTGCCAAAGAAAACATTGCCGGAAACGGCCTGAGCGAAGTTATTGCAGTTAAAGAAGGCGACCTTCTGCACGGCACGGAAGGCAAGGCAGATGTAATTATTGCCAATATTATTGCCGATATTATTATTATGCTGCTGCCGGATGTTGCGCAAAAGCTGAAAGCGGACGGTAAGTTCCTTGCCAGCGGCATTATAGAAGAACGTGAAGACGATATTAAAAAAGCTGCCGCAGCAAACGGGCTGAAGGTTATCAGCACGCACCATAAAGGCGGCTGGGCTGCCATGCTGATGGCACTGGAGGATTAATGCACAGATTTTTTATTCCGCGCCCTTATGCGGAAAACATGATGATAGATGGCATTGACGCACGCCATATTTACACCGTGCTTAAAATGAAGCCGGGCGAAAAAGTGCAGATTGTGAGCGATGACGGCGTAACCGCCCTTGCAGAAATTACTGAAACCGCGCCCGGGCAGACGCTTGTAAAATGCCTTGAAGTTATTGCCGAAAGCCATGAGCCTGCGGTAAAGATTACACTGGCGCAGGGCCTTGTAAAAGGCGAAAAGATGGATTTTATCATCCAAAAGGCGGTGGAGCTCGGCGTAAGCCGCATTGTGCCTTTGGCAATGGAACATTCCGTTGTGCGCTATGACGGAGAGAAGGCTGCAAAAAAATGCCAGCGCTGGCAAAAAATTGCCGAAAGCGCAGCCAAGCAGAGCAAGCGCGACATTATTCCGCAAATTGCGGAGGTTGCATCTATTGATAAACTGATGGCTGAATGTGACTGCACAACTAAAATAATTGCTTACGAATGTGAGGACAGGCAGGGCCTTAAACAGGTTCTGCAAAGCAATGTAAATACAGACAGCATATTAATTATAATCGGCCCGGAAGGCGGCATCAGCGAAGCCGAGCTTGATAAGGCACGAAGCGGCGGTGCGGTGCCTGTTTCGCTGGGCAGGCGCATTTTGCGCGCCGAAACGGCCGGGCTTACCGCATTAAGTGCCGTTTTATACGAATTTGACGAACTGGGAGGCTGAAAATGGCAAAAATTGCATTTTATACGCTTGGCTGCAAGGTTAACCAGGCCGATACGGCAAGCATGGAAAACCTGTTTTTGCGCAGCGGGCATCAGCTTGTCAGTTTCGACGGCGAAGCTGATGTATATATTATTAATACCTGCGTTGTTACCAATACCGGGCAGCGCAAATCGCGCCAGACTATTCACCGCGCCATCCGCAAGAACCCCAATGCGCTGATTGTGGTTACGGGCTGCTATCCGCAGACGGCGGCAGAAGAAGTAAAAGCCATTGCCGGGGTGGATATGATTATTGGCAACCAGGACCGCGCGCAGATTGTGCAGCTGGTGGAAGAACGCCTTGCGCACAGGCAGACCGATACGCTGGATGCCGTGCATAAATTAACTGCCAGCACTGCTTTTGAAGAAATGGCGGCAGGCGATATAACCGATAAAACGCGCGCCTTTTTAAAAATACAGGAAGGCTGCAACCAGTTCTGTACTTACTGCATTATTCCGTATGCACGCGGCCCGCTGCGTTCGCGCAGCCTTGAAAGCATCCGCACCGAAACGCAGCGCCTTATAAGCGCCGGGTTTAAGGAAATTGTGCTTATCGGCATTCACCTTGGCTGTTACGGCAAAGAAAACCCTGACGGCCCTACTTTGTATGACGCAGTTAAAACCGTTCTTGATGTGCCGGGCGTGCAGCGCTTGCGCCTCGGTTCGCTGGAATCTGTGGAGGTAGAGCCGCGCCTTTTAACGCTTATGCAGGAAGACGCACGTTTTTGCAGGCATTTGCACCTGCCGCTGCAATCGGGCTGCGATAAAACCTTGCAGGCCATGCACAGGCCGTACACAACAGATAAATTTAAAACGCTTCTGGCAGATATTAAAGCCCAGGTGCCTGATATTGCCATAACTACGGATGTTATTGTAGGGTTTCCCGGCGAAACGGAAGCGGATTTTGAAACAACCTGCAAATTTGCCAAAAGCTGCGGCTTCAGCAAAATGCATATCTTTCCGTTTTCGGCGCGCAAAGGCACGCCTGCCGAAAAATTTGCGGGCGCTGTAACGGAAGCCGTTAAAAAAGAACGTGCCGATATTTTGGGCAGAATTGACGAAACCATGCACAAAACTTTTTCGCAGGCTATGGTTGGTCAAAATGCGGAAGTTTTGTTTGAGCAGCCTGCCGGTGAAGATTATTTTGAAGGCTTAACCGGCAACTATCAGCGCGTTTTTGTAAAAAGCGGCGGCCATAATCTGGGCGGCGAAATACTGCCTGTAAAAATAACGGCTTTTGACGGCGAAAAACTGCTTGGCGAAATTATAAAAGACTGAAGAATTTAACATAATTTAAAAGGAATTTTATTATCTTTGGCGAATTTATAATAAGTTACCAATTAAATACAACCTTAAACAGCGAGGAGGTAAAAATATGAACGACTGCGTATTCTGCCGTATTATTTCCGGAGAGATTCCTGCCGAAAGAGTATATGAAGACGATAAAATGATTGTTATCCGCGACGCTGCACCGGCTGCGCCCGTACACGTACTGATGATTCCGAAGGAACATACGGAAAACATTGTTGCGGCAGACCCGGAACTTGTTAAGTACATGCTGGGCAAAGTAAAAATGCTCAGCGAAAAACTCGGCGTAAGCGAAAAAGGCTTCCGCATTGTTGTTAACACCGGCGACGAAGGCGGACAAACCGTGCACCATCTGCATATCCATCTTTTGGGCGGTAAAATGCTCGGCTGGCCTCCGTGCTGATTGACAAACTCCTTACAGTAATGTATAATTAGACGGTGAGATTATATGCTTCGGAGTATTCTCAAAGCATATAAATTGTATATACACTTCCCTAAGTGTGTGGAGGGAGGGAGATCAGATGGCAGAAATTAAAGTTGGCAAAAACGAAACTCTTGACAGCGCACTGCGCAGATTCAAAAGAGCTACCCAAAAAGCCGGCATCCTTTCTGAAGTAAGAAAACGCGAACACTATGAAAAACCGAGCGTTCAGCGCAAAAAGAAATCCGAAGCCGCAAGAAAACGTAAATCCAGATAATGGGGGCGCGTGCAGATGTCAATTAAAGATCAGCTGACAGAAGATATGAAGCAGGCCATGAAAGCCCACAACAAAGTGGCGCTGGAAACCATCCGCATGGCGCGTGCCAATATCAAAAATGTCGAGATCAATGACAAAAAAGAACTTACTGAAGACGAAGTAATTGCAGTTTTGATGAAAGAAGTTAAGATGCGTCAGGATTCTCTTGCTGAGTTTGAGAAAGCAGGACGCACCGATCTGATAGACCAGGCCAAAGCTGAGATTGAAGTGCTGCAAAAATATCTTCCGGCCGCAATGGAAGATGACGAGCTGCAAAGCCTTGTTAAGGAAGTAATTGCCGAAACAGGCGCAGCCAGCATGAAGGACATGGGCAAGGTAATGCCTAAGGTTATTGCCAAAGCCGGTGGCCGTGCCGATGGCAAACGCATTAATGCCATGGTAAAACAACTTTTACAGTAAGTATAAGCCAATGCTTAATAACAGAGCTTGCAGACGCAGGCTCTGTTATTTTTTGTGAATACGGTATTTGCCACTTGTGATTTAAGGCAAATTTTGTTATAGTATATGTAAAGAGATTGGCAGAAGCCGGTCTTATAAATGGAGCAAATTCCCCTGCGGTGTTCGTTACATTGCCTTTTAGTTTTGAGCCAACACACTTACCTAGGGAGCCCGGAATTTGAGCTCCGCCTATTAAAAACAAGCCCTCTCGAGGGGACTTTTGCGGTAGGCGGGAGGGCACCCACCTGCACATGCAGGTTCAAAACATTGGGCAGGACGGCATTGCGGGGAAATTTTTTTGGAGGACTCATGGAGCTTTCACGTGTAGAAATGGTTATCGGCCCCAAGGCCGTTGAAAAATTAAATGCCGCCAGAGTTGCCGTTATAGGCCTTGGCGGCGTTGGTTCTTATGTGGCAGAGGCTTTGTGCCGCACCGGTGTAGGCAGCTTTGTAATTATGGATAATGATACCGTTGAAGCAAGCAACATTAACCGCCAGCTGCCTGCGCTTACAAGCACTATCGGCAAGTTTAAGGCCGATGTTATGGCCGCGCGCCTGCGCGATATTAACCCCTTGTGCCGCATAAGGGTTATTAAGGATTTTTACAGGCCGGGCGATTTTGAAAACCTTTTTGTGGACGGTTTTGATTTTATTGCCGACGCTATCGACAGTACGGAATCGAAAGCAGACCTTTTGATAGAGGCTTACAGGCATAATGTTCCCGTGGTATCGGCCATGGGCACGGGCAACAAGCTGCGCCCGGAAATGCTGGAAATTACGGATATAAGCAAAACGAGCGTGTGCCCGCTGGCGCGCAGCATGCGCAAAAAACTGCGCGACGCCGGTATTACCGAAGGCATTACCGTTGTATATTCGCATGAAGAACCGCAGCGCTTTATTGAAGGCAGCGTGCCGGGCAGCCTGGTGTTTGTGCCTGCCTGCGCCGGTATGATGATGGCTGCGCATATTGTACAAAAAATAATTGCCGGGCAGGATTAAAATATGGACAGTTTATTTGCACAAACAATTACCAAGCCGCTGGCAGACCGCATGCGCCCGCGGCGTTTAAGCGATTTTGCCGGGCAGGAAAAAGCCCTCGGGCCGGGCAGCCCGCTGCGGCGGATGATTGAGCGCGACGCTTTGCAGCCGCTTTTGTTTTACGGGCCGCCGGGAACCGGCAAAACTACATTGGCACATATTATTGCCAATATGACGCAAAGCCGTTTTGTTGCGCTTAATGCCGTATCGAGCGGCGTGCCGGAGCTGCGCAGGCTGATTGGCGAAGCTCGTGACGCTTTGTACAGCGGCATGGGGCGCACGATAGTTTTTATCGACGAAATACACCGCTTTAACAAGGCTCAGCAGGATGTGCTTTTGCCGTATGTGGAAAACGGCACGGTTATTCTTATCGGCGCAACTACGGAAAACCCGTTTTTTGAAGTAAATGCGCCGCTTTTGTCGCGGATGAAAATTATCCGTTTGGAGCGGCTTGATAAAAACGCCGTTAAAAAGATTTTGCAAAAGGCGCTGACGGATAAGGAAAACGGCTACGGCAGGCAGGGGCTTGCCATGACGGATGAGGCGCTGGAAGCACTGGCTGATTTTTGCGGCGGCGACGCGCGCGTGGCGCTGAACCTTTTGGAGCAGGCGGAATTTATGCTGCCTGACGGCATAAAAACGATTGACGGCGAGGTGCTTAAAAGCGTAATGGGTGACGCTTTTAAGCGTTACGATAAAAAGGGCGACCGCCATTATGACACGGTATCGGCGTTTATAAAAAGCATGCGCGGCAGTGACGCCGACGCGGCGCTGCATTATCTGGCAGAAATGCTGGAAAGCGGCGAGGACGTGCGTTTTATCGCGCGGCGCATTGTTATCTGCGCGGCAGAGGATGTAGGCAATGCTGACCCGATGGCGCTTGTTGTGGCAAATTCCGCGGCGCAGGCTGCAAATTTTATAGGCCTGCCGGAAGCACAGCTGCCGTTGGCGCAGGCCGTGTGCTATATAGCAAACGCCCCCAAAAGCAACGCCTGCTGCACGGCAATTTTCAGTGCGCGTGAAGAAGCGCGTGCGGTGCAGAGCACGGTGCCAAAGCATCTGCGCGACGCGCATTACCCCGGTGCAGGTGCGCTGGGGCACGGCACGGGCTATAAATATCCGCACGATTATCCCGGCGGCTGGGTACAGCAGCAGTATATGCCTGATGAACTTATCGGGCATAAATATTACTTTCCGAAGGACATTGGCGCGGAAAAAGCGCTGCATGGAAAACAGAAAAATTAATTAATAACCCTGTATACTTTTAGCGTGCGTTGACTTTGCACGCTAATTTTTATATAATTTTCTTATGCGTTGTACCTATTTAAAAGGAGCGATTTTTGAATTATGAAGTACATGAGTGGTAATGAAATCCGTAAAAGATTTTTAAAGTTTTTTGAAGACAGAGGGCATCTCGTGCTGCCGAGCGCTTCGCTCATTCCGCAGGACGACCCGACTCTGCTTTTAATTGGTGCGGGCATGGCGCCTTTTAAGCCGTTTTTTACCGGTAAAATGAAACCGCCTTCTCCGCGTATCACTACCTGCCAGAAATGCGTGCGCACCGGCGATATTGAAAACGTAGGCCGCACTGCGCGCCATCATACCTATTTTGAAATGCTGGGCGATTTTTCCTTCGGCGATTATTTCAAAAAAGAAATCATTCCCTGGAGCTGGGAATTTTTAACCAAAGAACTGGAGCTGCCTGCCGATAAACTGTGGGTAACCATCCATCCGACTGACGACGAAGCATACGAAATCTGGCACAATGTTGTAGGCGTGCCTGATGAACGCATTGTACGCCTTGAAGAAAACTTCTGGGAAACCGGCAGCGGCCCGTGCGGACCGGACAGCGAGCTGCACATTGATATGGGCGAAGAACGCGGCTGCGGCAGGCCGGATTGCAAACCCGGCTGCGACTGCGACCGTTTCCTTGAAATCTGGAACCTGGTATTTACCCAGTATGACCAGCATGAAGACGGCACTTACACTCCGCTTGCCAATAAAAACATTGATACCGGCGCAGGCCTTGAACGCCTGGCTTCCGTATTGCAGGGCAAGCCTTCCAACTTTGAAACCGACCTTATCTTCCCGATTATTGAATACGCCGCTAAGGTTGCCGGCGTAGAATACGGCAAGGATAAAAAGACCGATGTATCCTTAAAGGTTATTGCCGACCATGTCCGCAGCATTACCTTTATGATTGCCGACGGCGTGCTTCCTTCCAACGAAGGCCGCGGCTATGTACTGCGCCGCGTACTGCGCCGTGCCGTACGCCATGCGCGCTTAATAGGCATTGAAGACAAGTTCCTTAACGGTGCGGTTGATGTTGTTATTGACATGTTTAAAGAACCGTATCCGTACCTTGTTGAAAAAACGAGCTTTATCCATAAAGTTATCGAAATGGAAGAAACCAGCTTCCTGCGCACTCTGCGCCAGGGCTGCGACCTTTTATACACCGAAATCGAAAGCCTCAAAAAAGAAAACAAAACCGTGTTGGACGGCGCAACCGCTTTCCGCCTGAGCGATACTTTCGGTTTCCCGCGTGAACTGACTGCCGAGATTCTGGAAGAAGAAGGCATGACGATGGACGATAAGGCCTTTAACGAGGCTTTGGAGGTTCAGCGCAAAATGGCACGCGACGCTCGCGACGACAAGACCGGACGCCCGGTAATTTACAACACCCGCAGTATTGACCTTGCTTCCTTAAAGGTTGATGAAGGCGCACAGGGCGGCAAAATTGTTGCCATGTATCCTGCTCATGACGCACAGCCGGTTGAGAGCATGGAAGACGGCAAAAAAGCCGCTGTTATTACCGATGTTACCGCATTCCACGCTGAAGGCGGCGGACAGCTTGGCGATACCGGCCGCATTATTGCCCCTGCCGGCGTAATGCAGGTTGAAATTACAAAAAAACTGCCGGACGGCGCAACCATTATGATTGGCACCGTAACCGAAGGCACTGTTGCCGTTGGCGACGAAGTTAAGTTTGAAATTGAACGCGGACGCAAAAACGATATTGCCCGCAACCATACAGCAACCCACCTGCTGCATGCAGCTTTAAAACAGGTTTTGGGCGACCATGTAAACCAGGCAGGCAGCTATGTTGGCCCTGACCGTCTGCGTTTCGACTTCTCGCATTTCTCTCCCGTAACGGAAGAAGAACTGCGCAGGGTTGAAGAAATTGTTAATGACCAGATTCTGGCAGCAAAAGATGTAACCATTGAAGAACTGCCGATTGACGAAGCCAAAAAACGCGGTGCGGTTGCACTGTTCGGCGAAAAATACGGCAGCATTGTACGCGTTGTTACCGTACCGGGCTTTTCCATGGAATTCTGCGGCGGCGTGCATGTTGGCAACACCGCACAGATTGGCATGTTTAAAATTCTGTCCGAATCGAGTACAGGCGCAGGCGTACGCCGTATTGAAGCCGTAACCGGCCACGGCGCGCTGAACTATGTACGCGAGATGGAAGACATGGTTAAAACCGCAGCAACCGGTCTTAAATGCCGCAGCAATGACCTTTGCGCACGCATCTGCGCATTGCAGTCCGATTATAAAGCAGCGGAACAGAAAATCAGCGAGCTAGAAGGCCAGATTGCCAAAGCACAGGTAAGCGACGCTGCTTCCAGCGTTTGCGATATTAAAGGCGTTCCCGTACTTGTACAGAAAGTAAGCGCCGGTGACGTTGAAGCACTGCGCAGTCTCGGCGACCAGATGCGCGATAAAGTAGGCGGCGTTGTAGTGCTGGCCGATGTTATTGACAGCGGCAAAATCAACATTCTTGCCATGGCAACCAAAGACGCTGTTGCCAAAGGCATCCATGCCGGGCAGATTGTTAAGGAAGTTGCCAAAGTTTGCGGCGGCGGCGGCGGCGGACGCCCCGATATGGCGCAGGCCGGCGGCAAAGATGCTTCCAAACTTGATGAAGCGCTGAAAAACGCACTGACTGTTATTGAAGGACAGATTAAATAATTTCACAAAATAGTAACGGCTGGGTTTAAAGCTCAGCCGTTTCTTTCTATTATTTTGCGTTAAGGTATGTTAAAATAAATAAAAAGCCTTTTTATTTTTAAAGGAGGAATAGTTATGAGCATTTCAAGCGAAACCATGATGTTTAAACGCACTGAAGATAAAAAAGACGTAGCCCAGACTATCCGCGAGGTTTATGCCGCGCTGGAGGAAAAGGGCTACAACCCGGTAGACCAGCTTGTGGGCTATCTTTTAAGCGGCGACCCCACTTACATTACCAGCCATAAAGATTCACGCACCAAGCTGCGCCGTTTTGAACGCTATGAGCTTTTGGAAGAGCTTGTAAAAAGTTATCTTTCCGCATCGGCTAAAAAGTAGGGCGGCGCTATGAAAAGAAGCATGGGGCTTGATATCGGCACGCGCACAATAGGCGTGGCAACGAGCGATTTATTGGGCATGATTGCCGGCGGCGTGGAAACCATACGCCGCACAACGGAAGAACGTGATTTTGAGCGCATAGGCGAGCTGATTAAAGAGCATGAAGTAGATACGGTTGTTTTGGGCTACCCCAAAAATATGAACGGCACAATAGGCGAACGCGCACATGTAAGCGAGGCTTTTGCCGAAGAACTGAAAAAACGCTTTGAAGGCATTAAAGTTGTGCTGTGGGATGAAAGGCTTTCGACAGTGGCGGCGGAAAATGTGCTGATAGATGCGGATTTGAAGCGCAAGAAACGCCGTAAAATTATTGACATGATGGCGGCTGTGGTTATTTTGCAGAACTATTTGGACAGCCGGCGCTAAACAAACGGCAGCGGGGTGATTTTAATGTTACAGAGAAAACATAAAATAGCCGGCGGCGTAATAGCGGTGCTGATAATTCTCGGCACGCTGGCGGTGCATGTGGCAGGCAATAAAGCCGCGGGCTTTGTAAACGAAATGGCCGACAGGCAGACGGTGCTGCAGGGCAAGCTGCAAATAGGGCATTTCAGCGCCAGTGTATCGGGCAATGTTGTTTTTGAAAACGTAGTGTGGACTGCGCCTGATGGAAAAAAACTGGCCGAAGTACCGGAAATGAACGTTTCCGCCAACCTTTTTGATATCCTTAAGGGTTCTTTCGGCATTAACTCCATTAACAGCATCTCTATCGAAAAGCCGCAGTTTGCGGTAAATTACACCGATAAAGACGGGCTTGACATTATTAACTATATCAATTTTTCCGATAAGGATGATGAAACGCCGACAGAGTTCCGCGGCATGGTGGAAATTACAGACGGCGCTCTGGCGCTTGACATGAACGGGCAGAAGCTTGATTTCAGCAACGTGGAAATGCAGGCTAATTTAAAAGAGTTCCCGGATATTAAATTTACTTTGCAGGGCAAAAACGGCGATGCTGATTTAATTGGCAGCATTGACAAGGTTTATGACGATGTAACAATCGGCGCCGAAGTTAAAAACCTGCAAATTACTGAGCTTATGAAAGTTCTGCCTTCGTTTGGCGAACTGAGCATTACCGGCGGCGTTATTAACGGCGCCAAACTTGCAGCTGGGCTGCACGATGCGAAGTGGAACCTGAACCTTGACGGCAGCCTGAGCGGCGTGGCAGGCAAGGCTTTGGGCTATAACATTACCGATGGCGGCGGCAGCTTTGCCATTGACAACAATGCAGCTTCGTTTACCGCTGTTAAAGGCAAAGTGGAGGGTCAGGATGTTAACATGGACGGCAAAATCCTGTTCCAGAAACAGGGCATGCCTACTTATGATTTGAACGTGGCAGCGCCTTCCTTCCGCGTGGACGCTGTAAGCCCCGGCCTTGGCATTACCGACAGCGTTAATATTAACGGCAAGGTAACCGGCCCGATTGACGCTCCTGTAATTAACGGCAGTTTTACCATGGATAAGCTGGAAGTTGCACCGCTTGTGGCAACGGGCATTAACGGTAATTACAACTATACCAACGGCCTGGTAACGTTAAGCAACACTTACGCCAATGTTTACAGCGGTACTTTGGGCGTAAGCGGCACGGTAGAGGCAGCAACCAAAAACTTTGCGCTGCATCTTTCCGGCAGCGGCATGGACAGCACTGCGGTAACGGAAACGCAAATCAGCGGCCCGCTGAGCTTTGAAGCAGACGCCAGCGGCACCGGCAGTGCAGACAGCGCCGTTGCGGGAGGTACGTTTGTTATTGCACCCGGCAATTTTGCAGGCGTTCCGTTTAACTCGCTTTCAGGCAATTTCAGCCGTGCAAACGGGCAGATGACCTTCTCCGGCATTACCATTGGCACACCGCTTGGCAGCTTTACCTCTAACGCCGTAATGAACAGCAACGGCAAAATTACTTTTGATAAAATGAGCGAATTAGGCTTTACCGCGCCTACCAAAGAAGAAGTGCGCGAAAACGTGCGCCAGCAGGTTGGCGGGGCAGTAAAACAAGGCCTTGGAAAATTGTTCAACAGATAAAAAAATCCCGGATTTACATTTGTAAGTCCGGGATTTTTGTAATTGGGCCAGGTGTTAAGCTGCGTCAGGCACTTCGCGGTAAAGCTCGGTGACGGAGCCGTCTTTGAATTCGACGCGGATAATGTCTACTTTCCAGGGCAGGCTTTTGAAATCGGATTTAACCAGAGTGTCCGTGTGCGGATCAAGCAGGTCAAGTTCTACATAGCGGTAGCTGTTAACCGTTTGCCCGTCCGGGAAATTATCGCCGTTATAAACGGTGAAACTGGTAAGTTCCGGCCCGTTTTGTCTTTGGTAAATGGTTACACGGTAGGTAAAGTTGGCGATGTCTTTGCCGCTGATGTTTTTCATTTGCGTATAGACGTCAAGCCAATGCCTTTCGTCAACCATAAAGCCGTACTGGTTATTAATGGTCATCCTGCCGGAAACACATTCTACCATATTGGCAAGCTCTTTGGCGATGGGCGCGTTGAGTTCTGCCAGTTTAGCTTTTTCGGCAGCGTCAACTTCTAAAACAAAGTCGTAAAAATTATTAATTTCCAAAAGTTTCCAGGTGCCGTCCTCAAGTTCGTTCATAGTAAGGTTCAGCGTAAAATC